>Ga0181520_10001227_pt1 | contig 52950 bp, 47 predicted proteins | sample PEATcosm2014_Bin_29_FD_132451 | JGI IMG/M metagenome (GOLD analysis project Ga0181520, IMG submission 132451) | Peatland microbial communities from MTU Mesocosm Facility, Houghton, MI, USA - PEATcosm2014_Bin02_30_metaG | ecosystem: Environmental > Terrestrial > Soil > Wetlands > Peat | place... | reverse complement strand
ATCTGTGCCCATTTGTGTTTATCTCTATCTCGTAATTCCTTATCCTGTATAGAATTCGAAGTGAGTGTAATTCTATATTCTGTATAAACTTTCGAGATCCTTAATTATCGGAGGAGGAGGGATTCGAACCCCCGATACCTTTCGGTATAACAGTTTTCAAGACTGCCTCCTTCGACCGCTCGGACACTCCTCCGGTTTAAGAAGAAGTTATTTTATAATGTATACCGTCATTTGTCAAAATTAGACCAACTTAGCTGCGAAGCCGGTTAGCGGGTCTTATGCTGTGCGTTATGTGAGCAGTGTTATGGCCCTTCCGCATGCTGCTGCCGAAAAAGACTGCCGCGCCGGCCATGAAATATGAAAAATAAAATATGAAAACTGCCATGTCCGACAGGCCCCTGACGCCGAGTAATCCGCCGAAGTACAGGGTAAAGAGCGCGCCTGTCACGAAGAGCATAGGCAGGCTGATTAGTCGTTCCGGGGAGCCTTTTTCCGAGCCGGAAAATTCAGCGAACAGAAGAGCTAAAAAAACATACTGGAATAAATTGTACAGGATAAAAAAGTTGCTGAGTCCCGCAATAAGAATAAGTCCAAGGTCCGCAATAAGCGCATAGTCCCAGTTCGATAACCTGCCCTTGTATATATAGGAAAGTTCACATAGCCCGTATCCGAACAGCGAGTACAGGAAAACAGCATGATCCAGCCTTATCAGGAAGGGCGACAGCGCCAGTATCAATCCTGCGATAAAAAGATTTCTCCAGTTCACAGCTTCACCCCGTCCCATCTGAATATTGGCCCGTCCGCGCAGGCAAGCTTGTAATCCCCGGCCGGGGTTTCCACGGCGCAGCCCTTGCATGCCCCGAAACCGCAGCCCATAATAGTTTCAATAGAATACCAGGCATCTGCGCTGCTGTATTTTTTAAGCTCTGCATTTATAGCCCTGAGCATGGGATTCGGCCCGCAGGCATAAAGGGTTTTATTTCCTAAATCGAATTCTTTCAGAAGGTCGAGAACAGAGCCTTTTGTTCCTGAACTGCCGTCTTCGGTCGCTGTCCTTATCTCCATTGCTTCCATGAAGGGCGCCATATCCGGAAGAAATTCTTTCGATTTTACTCCGAAAAGCAAAACTTCCGGCTTTAGAACCCTCGAGAAAAACAGGAACGGGGCTATCCCTATTCCGCCGGCCGCAAAAACTGCCTTTTTCCCGGTCTCAGGGAAGGAATTCCCGAGAGGCCCGATTATATTAAGATAATCGCCTGCGCATTTTTCAGAAAGGAGCTTCGTCGATCTGCCCTTGACCAGGACAAGGATCGATATGCAGTCTCCGTCCCTGCCGCAGATGCTCATCGGCCTCCTGAGAAGAGGATCGAAGGAGTCCTCATATGCCCTGATATTGATAAACTGGCCGGGTTTAGCCTCGGAAGCAATTTTTACAGTTTTAAGCTTCAGATAAAGATAATGCGAAAAAACTTTCTTCTCGACTATCTCGCAGATTTCCCTGTATTTCATTAATAAACCCAGCCTTTTTACAAAGCATTATCTTAATGGAAATACAGGAAACTGTCAAAGGATAATACCGCATTGCTAATTCCAAAGAATCCGTCAGACGATCTTATTTGAACAGTTTCACAAACTCCCCGTAGCCTTCTTTCTGAAGATCCGCTACAGGAATGAACTTCAGGGCCGCCGAATTCATGCAGTAGCGCTTGCCGGTCGGTGCGGGTCCGTCGTCAAAGACATGCCCGAGGTGTGAACCTGCAATTTTGCTCAGTACTTCTGTCCTTGTCATGAAAAAACTCGTGTCTGTCTTTATAACAACATTATCCGGACTGATGGGCCTGGTGAAGCTCGGCCAGCCGGTGCCGGAATCGAATTTATCCTTCGAACTGAAAAGAGGCTCTCCGGAAACTACGTCAACGTATATTCCTGCCTCTTTATTCTCGTCATACTCGTTCTTGAAAGGGGGTTCGGTTCCGCTCTCCTGCGTTACATGGAACTGCAGAGGCGTCAGGATCTTCTTCAGCTCCGCCTTGGACAGTTTCTTGTAATTCTTATAATCCGGCGGATCCGAAGAAGCAGGATCAGCTGCCGCCGCTTTTATCTTATTCCTGTCCTTCCCCCAGATTTTGTCAAGATACTGGTCGCGGCCGGAATTAAACCTGTAAAATTCATATCTTACATGATGGGTTTTGTAGTAATCCTGGTGGTAATCCTCTGCCTTGTAAAAGTTGGTGAACTTTGTGATCTCAACTGTAATCGGTTTATCGAACTTGCCTGATTTTCCAAGATCGGCTTTTGATTTATCGGCGGTAATCCTCTGTTCCTCGCTGTTATAGAAAATCGCGGGCCTGTATTGCGGCCCCCTGTCGACAAACTGCCCATAACTGTCGGTCGGATTGATCTGCCGCCAGAAAGTATCGAGGATTTCCTTGAAAGTTATCTTAGAAGGATCATATGTCACCTGTACGGCTTCCACATACCCTTTATCGGCATAATCATCGTAGGTGGGACTTTCGCCTTTGCCCGCCGCATATCCGGCAAATACTGATATAACTCCGGGTAGTTTTTCAAAAGGCGGCTGCATGCACCAGAAACATCCTCCCGCAAGAGTTGCAGTTTCGGTGGAAACCGCTTCCACAACAGCTGGAACCGCCATTAGAACTGCAGCCCCCAGCATGGTTATTGAAAACATATTGAATTTTAGCATATTACTCCTCCACATTATTATGATAATACGATTAATATATCGAATCGTCAAATGTCTCCCGATATTGATTTAACAGGACTCATAATTTAAAATATTTAGAATAAGAATTGAATGGAGGCCTTCCGTGTACTCTCCCAGGGTCAAGATCTGCGGAATTAAAACTCTTGAAATCGCCCTTTACGCCGCGGAAAACGGCGCCGATTCCCTTGGTTTTGTTTTTTTCGATAAAAGTCCCCGCGCTGTCTGCGCAGCTGCCGTCCGCGGCATAACGTCGAATCTTCCTCCTTTTATAAATAAAACCGGTGTTTTCGTCGATAAAAATATTGATGAGATATTAGATATCGCCTTCGCTTCAGGCATCGATACCATCCAGCTTCATAGCGGCAGCGCCATTTATAACAGGGAATTTATAGAAAACTTATCCCGGAGATGCTCATTTCCGGTAATAATGGCAATGGGGATGGAATTCATCGATGAAAACTCGGTTGCCGCTTTGATGAACGACCCTCAGCCCGGCATCAGCGCCTGGATGATAGACAATAGCGGAGGGACAGGCAGACCTGCTATATGGCATGAAATATCGGATAAAAGGACGGCGGCATTCCTGAGATCGAGGGTTATTATAGCCGGCGGCATCAATATTTCAAATGTCGGCTATCTCTTAGAAAAGATGCTGCCTTACGGGATAGATGTATCAAGCGGCCTTGAAATCGAAAGGGGTGTAAAGGATAAGGGCCTCATTAAAAAATTCATGGGGCATGTAAGGGAAATTTCAGAAGTTTATCTGGATTCCGAAAACGGCGCCCTTTATTAGACCCCCGGGGGAAATGTTTATGAAATCTATTATATTATTTCCGGCTGTTTTAATGCTGATCGCCTCCTGCGCCGCCATGCCGGCCAGGCCTCCCGTTAAAACGGTCAAAGCGCAGAAAAGCGGCCCTGTCGAAGCTGAAAGGGCCTACGACCTTTACACGGACAATAAAGACAATCCTTCATTTGTCATCATCGATGTCAGGACAGAGCAGGAGTATGCCGAGTGTCATATCCCCGGCTCTATCAATATAGATTTCAAATCGAAAAACTTCAGCAATACAATGACAGCTTTCGACAGGGGCAAAACCTACCTGCTTTACTGCGCTACAAGCCGCAGGAGCGAAGAGGCTGTTTCAATGCTCAGAGACCTCGGATTTCTTGAAGCCTACCACATCTTCGGAGGCCTGGATGAATGGATACGCAAAGGCTATCCAGTGGTCCGGTAATTCGCAAAAAAGATCAAAATATGTTATAATCAAGGCGTTAACTTGTTAAAAAACTGGGAGGGGACATGAGCAAAGCCGCGGATTATAATGCCGAATCTATCGCCGCCTTGAATTATCCTGACGGGATCAGGAAAAGGCCGGACATGTATATCGGCGACAGGGGCATGGACGGTTTCCACCACCTTTCATATGAGATAATAGACAATTCCGTTGACGAACACCTCGCAGGTTTCGCAAAAAATATACGTGTATCGATTCTTGATTCTTCCCTTATCGAAGTGGAAGACGACGGAAGAGGTATACCGGTCGATATGCACCCGACGGAGAAGATGTCGGCCATAGAAGTTGTTCTTACAAAGCTGCACTCGGGCGGAAAGTTCGACAGGGTTTCCTATAGGGTTTCCGGAGGGCTTCATGGCGTAGGCCTTTCCGTGGTAAACGCCCTCTCCGAGTACCTTGAAGTGGAAGTTTACAGGGGTGGAAAACAATACAATATACGGTTTGAAAAAGGCTTAAAGGCGACCGAGCTTAAAGCGGTCGGACCCTCGAAAAAGATGGGCACTCTCGTCAGGTTCAAGCCCGATCCCGAGATCTTCCAGGATCAGAAATTTTCCTCGAGCGCGATCGCTTCCAGGCTGAGGGAAATAGCTTTCTTGAATCCGGGACTATCGATTCTTTTTGAGGACAGGCAGACCGAAGACCCGGATAAACCCGATTCATTCCTCTCAAAGACCTATAAATACGATAACGGCATAGTCGAATTTATCAAGAACGAACTTAACAAGGACATAGATGTAATCTTCCCGGAACCCGTCAAGATCGAGGGCGAGCATGACGGCATAGACGTCGAGGTTGTTTTCCAGTACCGGAATACCGGCGACGAGCCAGAGATCTATAGTTATGTGAACAGCATTCATACAAAAAACCATGGCATACACGTCGATGCTTTCTGGATGGCTTATGAAAAGGTCATGAAGAAATTCGCGGTGAGATTAAACCTGGATAAGAACGCCGAAAAGGTCGACAAGAAGACATTGGCATTCGGTTTCACCTGCGTTATCAACACAAAGATCCCCAACGCCGAATTCAAGGGCCAGACGAAGGACAAGCTTACGGAACCTGTCGAATCGAGAGCCATCATCCGCGATATACTCGACAAGAGCCTTTCGATCTATTTTGAAAAGAATATAGAACTCTCCGAAGAAATAATTAAAAAGGCCATCGTGGAGTTAAAAGCCCTTCAGGAAGCCGAGAAGGCCAGGGAGGGCGTCAGGACAGGCCTTGGCAGGGGCAAAAGAGGGACAGCGGCTATTATAGCGGGAAAACTTGCCGACTGCTCTTCCAAGAAAAGAGAGCTACGGGAACTCTTCATCGTCGAGGGAGACTCCGCAGGCGGTTCGGCCAAGCAGGGAAGGGACAGGGAAATACAGGCAATTCTGCCTCTGAGAGGAAAGATCCTCAATGTCGAGAAGAAGCTGGAAAAAAACTCTCTTAACCTCATCCTTGCAAACGAGGAAATCAAGACAATGATAGCCGTGCTCGGGGCGGGATACTATACTAATTTCGAGATTGAAAAACTGAGTTATCACAAGATCATCATTATGACCGATGCCGACGTCGACGGCGAGCATATAAAGACCCTGCTGCTGACATTCTTCTACCGCTTTATGCGGCCGCTGATAGAAAACGGCCACATTTTTGTCGCAAAACCTCCCCTATATAAGATATCGGCCGGAAAGCGCACCGATTACGCATACAGCGATAATGAGCGGGACAACCTTCTCAAGACAAAGTATAAGAATGCAAAATCGGATACTCAAAGATATAAAGGCCTTGGTGAAATGAACCCGGAACAGCTATGGGAAACGACAATGGACCCGGCAACGAGAAAAATGACAAGGGTCGCAATAACGGATTTCGATGAGGCTGAGAATATGATCAAGGTGCTTATGGGTGACGATACGAACAGCGGAGACAGGAAACGTTTTATCCTGTCGAATGTCAACTTCGTAACAAATGTCGACGATATCGGCTGAGGATTAGCGGCCAAAACGTTATAAGGATTTGATTATTCTTTAAAGAAGCCTTATAATAACCGTCACTACAGTCCTATAAGGGAGGATGAAATGTCTAGAAAATGCGATGTATGCGGAAAGGGACCTATGTACGGCAACAATGTTTCACATTCACATAGAAAAACAAGGACCCGCTGGGAACCTAACCTTAAGAAAGTCAAGACCGTTATCAACGGAACTGTCAAGAAGATAAAGCTCTGCATGAGCTGCCTTCATGCAGGAAAAGTAGATATCAAGCTTTAGGCTTCACTGCATTGGAAGCGCACAAGCAGCGCACGAATCGCTACCTGACTATGACGTCGTCCCGTTCGAAACCCGTCGATATGTATGATATTTTCCTGCCTATTCCAAATTCCAGGAATTCTATGTAGTTCCTGGCAGCCTTAGGAAGCTTTGAAAAATCATGGATGCCGAATGTCTTCTCTTTCCAGCCTTCAAGCTCCGTATAAACAGGTTCTATTTCGTTAAGTTCCTCAATTGTTGCGGGGAAGTAGCTGATCAGGCTCCCGTCTTTCTTTTTATAAGCGGTGCATACGCATATCTTTTCGAGCCCGTCAAGGACATCGATCTTTGTCAGGAACATTTCCATCACTCCGCTTACTCCGATCGAATAACGGACGGCTACAGAGTCGAACCAACCGCAGCGGCGCGGCCTGCCGGTTGTGGCGCCGAATTCCTTTCCCGCCGTTCTCAGGCATGTACCGCCGTCCTCGTCGCCTAACTCCGTAGGAAAAGGCCCCTCGCCCACCCTTGTCGTATATGCCTTCGCAATGCCTATTATATTGGCAAATGAGGAAGCTCCTATTCCGCTTCCCGAAAGAGCCCCGGAGGCTATCGTATTCGACGATGTCACGAAAGGATATGTCCCGAAATCCATATCGAGAAGAGATGCCTGAGCGCCCTCGAAAAGTATGTTCCGCCTGTCCGAATGCGCATCCTGGAGAATATTCTCAGTATATGCCACATAAGGGCGCAGGAGCTCCCTGTATCTGAACAGATCGTCAGCCATTGAGCCGACCGTCGGATAATCATCCATATGGTAGTAGTTCCTTACAATGTATTCCTTGACCTCGGAGGCTGCGGATATCTTCTCCATTAATATGCTTTCGTCCCCGTAAAGGTCCGCTATCCTGATCCCGAGGCGGTCAGCCTTGTCCGCATAAGCCGGCCCTATGCCGCGCTGGGTTGTTCCTATCGCCCTGTTTTTATTCAGCTCTTTGGCCCTGTCCATGATCTTGTGATACGGCATTACGATATGGGCCTTGTTGGAGAGGAATACCCTTCCGCTTATATCGATTTCCGAGGATATGAAATTTATTTCTTTTAAAAACTCCTCGATATCGAGAACGACTCCGTTCCCGATAATGACATTTACTTTCGGGTTGAGTATGCCGGAGGGTACAAGATGAAATACGAATTTCTTGCCGCCGACATGGACGGTATGGCCGGCATTAGCGCCGCCCTGGAAGCGGACAACATAATCGAAATCCCTTGCAAGGTAATCGATTACTTTTGCCTTTCCCTCGTCGCCCCATTGTGTACCCAAAACCACATAAATCATAAATCCCTCTTTTTGAATATATTGTTGTAAAGCCCTACATCGAGTGCAAATCCAACCGCAGGGTAATCTTTGCCCCAGGACTCGAACAGCCTGTCGTACCTTCCTCCGCCGGCGGCGGGATACCCTGAATTTCTTATATAGCCCTCGAGCGTGAGCGATGTATAATATGAAAAATCCTTTATCAAACCCATGTCTAATATAACGTGTCCCCTGATATCATCGGGAAGGGCCTTCTCAAGAGATAAGAGTCTCTCGAAATAAGGATGGAATTCCCCGGGAAGATTCCGCAGCTTTATTGTTACGGCGGCGGCGTTTCCAGTTATATAAGGGAGTTCAAGGAAAAGCTTTTTATACTTTCCGGGAGCCCTCGAATTTTCTATCAGCTCGCTCAGGGCAACGGTATCCTTCAGATTGTAGAGTTTATGGACGGCTTCGGCAGTCCTGCCTGCCAGGTCCATCTTCGTCAGAATATATTTATACAGGCCGACATCGCCCATGACGATCCTGTATTCCCTGTCGAGAAACCCCAAGGTTTTCCCCAGAAGGGCTGTGATTTCTGCGTCAGCTTCAGGACCGCCGGCTCCTATCAGCTCAACTCCGGCCTGTTTCATCTGCCTGAGCTTGCCCTTGTGGAGCGGCTGTTCCCTGAGCACGTCTTCGCAGTAATAATATCTCAAAGGTATATCGGCATTTGAAAGCATTGAGGCCATCCTCGCTATCGGGGTTGTCATATCATACCTCATTGCCAGGAGCCTGCCTTCCTTGTCCTTGAAGCTGAAGGTTTTCCTCGCTATATCCGCTCCCGATCCCTTCTCGAATGTTTCATAAAACTCGAACAGGGGAGGTGAAACCTTTCTGTAAGACGATTTCTCAAAGAGCCGTGTGATCTTGGAGCAGAGATCGTCCATTTCCCTGAGTTCGCTGTCATGAAGAAAAAGCACACCTGAAGGAAGTCCCGACGGCCCTGCGGGACCGTCGGCTTCGGAAAAAAAAACATCCAGCCCGCATTTTGTCATACTTTCCCCCTGACTTCTTTAATTACCGCAAAACCAAGACATGCGGCCGCAAAGAGCGAAATAATATACGGGAAAAAATAACCGAACCTCGTATAAATGCTCACAAGTCCCGAATCTATTATCGATATATCCCCTATATAAAAACCCCGCTGGTAATCACCCACTCCTCCGTCGAAAATGCCCGTTATATCTACTATTCCGGTTTCACCGGTATTCGTAGCCCTCGCTATCGGCCTCCTCACCGAGACCGCAGTGAGTATAGAACCTGCGAGCATCTGAGCCATCGGGTGCCTGAAACCCTGCCTGTAGGCCCAGCCAGCGTCAGTTGAATTGACGAAATAATTAATTCCCTTTTTAATAAACTGCCTGGCAAGCGAGGCATACTGGTCTTCGTAGCATATCAGCACCCTGAAGGACGACTTGCGGCTCTTTATGACGTTAAAATCCTGCGAGGGAGTATAAGAACCAGCCCCCTCGATATTCATGATATCCTTGACGAACGGCAGGCTGTCGTAGCCCGGCATCCATTCTCCGAAGGGCACGAGATGTATCTTTGAATTGTCCTGGTAAACATTCGTTGCGGGATCCAGGTAATCCGCGCTGTTATAATATTTGCCGTCAATTTCTGCCGGAGCGCACATAATTATCGGCACGTTGAATTCTTCCGGCATCTTTACAAACCTGATGTTCAGCCGGTTCACCTCTTCATCAGGGCCATAGTTGTTAAGGTAATACCAGACGATCGTCCTGACCGTCGATTCCGCCCATACGATCATATCCGGGTTCTGCAGAGAGGCCTCTGCGTTAAGCTTCCAGATAATCCCGTAGTTAATCCACCTGTGCTCCCACCATGGATCATGCGAATCGATATCGGGCTGGATAAGGGCAAGTTTTTCCTTCGGGGCCATAAGTGACATATGCCGGTAATAGTTGAAAGAGACTAAGCCGTAGGCCAGGTTGGCCAGGAAAAGGGCTATAGTTATGCTGAGTTTGAGGATATTTTTTCCGAAGGCCTTGCTTACGCTTTTCTTGTCGATGAGCGTGCAGATAAGGTCGGCAGCCGCGGAATTGATCAGGAGTATAAGAAAACTGATGCCCCATACGCCGAAAATATCGGCGCTCTGGATGATAACAGGATATTTCCACTGCGAGTTGCCCAGGAAATTCCAGATAAGGCCATGGAAACCGGCCGAGCGGAGAAGTTCGCAGGAAACCCACAGCATTGGAACTGCTATAAAACGTATTTTTTTAAGTTTCTTCCCGATAATTGCCGTGCAGATGAAAAACACCGAATAAAAAACTGCGTAAATCGGCAGGATTAAAAATACAGCCGGAAGCCAGAAACCATAAATCCAGAAAAAGGAGATGGCGAAGTAAAGAAGGCTGTAGAAAAATGCGTATACGGCAGTCTGGAAAACGGGCTTAATATAGGCATATACAAAAACAGGAATAAATATAAACCAGACTGTAAACGAAAGATTATAGACAGGAAAAGCGAAGCCGTAAAATACGGCCCATATCAGCCACAGGGTGTTGTCTATAATCAGGTCGTTTTTCTTTTTATCTTTAATTCTTAACATTAGCTCCCCGTAGGTCAGGATTTAACCCTTCTTTTCCTGCCGATAGTAACTATTATTCCCGGAAGGATATAGAGCAGGAATACGGCTGCCGCTATTACAGATAACATTCTCTGTTCGGAACTCGAGAGCTGGAAGCTTGACACAGCGGTTGTTTTCGGCCTGATGGAGATTTCCTCCTCCCGCTTCAGGAGATAATTGACCGAGTTCAGGAAAAGATCTGAATTTCCGCCGGTATTCATGTATGTGTTGTTGATAAATTCGCTGTCCCCGAAAACAACCATCCTCGCCTCGTACCTGTTAGTTATCTGTCCCTGTCTTGTCGTCGAAATATCATTATGGACTTTTTTAGCGGCATAACCGATGACAAGAGGCCCTGTGATATCTTCCTTATCCTGCTGCGCGATGCCGGATTTAATCTTTTTAACCGATACTTCTCCGAAAGAATTTTTCGAAGTCCTTAGAAAAGGCTTCAGCGTGAATTCATCTCCGCCTCCGGACCTGTCTTTTTCCGGTATTTCAAGGATCGCGCATGCCTGCGGCATCACCGCGCCTATATTGTTCCTGATCAGGGGCATGGTAATTTCATTAGGTACAAGCTGCGGAAGTATCGTTGTTCTTCCATACTGCGGGGAATAGTCCTGGTCCTCCACAGCGAGGTTCTGGTAGTAATAAAGCCCCATCTGCCTGAGAATATCGTTTATGGTAACATGGGTTTCAAGCTCGAGGAGAACGAGAACGCTACCGCCAAGGTTTAAAAAATTATCTATCCTGTCCATTTCATCGGCCGAAAAAGTCCGGACAGGATTCCCGATTATTATAAGGCCGCAGTCTGCCGGGATTTCCGGGTAATTCATGAGGTTGAGCATTTTCACGTTCAGGCCCTGTTCCTTCATCTTTTCGGTTATCTCGGAATATCCCATTTCGCCCTTATCCGAAAAATTGAACTCCCCATGACCCTGGAGAAGATATACGTTAGGGGTCCTTCCGGCATTTACGCTCATCAAAGCGGTTGTAAAAGCGGATTCTCCGATATAATTGATCCCGCCTGTCTGGCTGTCGCTCGATATGACTTTTTTAGCCGGAACGCTTGCACTCATTCCTTTATAATCGAACACGACGGTGCCGCTCTCTGTAACATTATACTGATTGGCAAGGGTTTTGTTCTGGTTCGGATCGATGGTGGAAAGCTTGAAATGCCCGCTCTTTTCCGAGTAAATCTTCAATAAATTTTCCTCGTAATCGAGAACCTGGTCGCTTTTATCGGGTTGCTTGAAGTAATATACATTGACGTCGTTGGTAAGCCTGTTTAAAAGGCTGAGAGTTTCACCGGTCAGGCTGTATAGCCTTGAAGCGGTGAGATCTAACTTCAGTGGAAACATGCCGGATAAAAGATAAATAAATACCAGAATGGCTATTACTGCAATAAGCTGGAAAGTCTTGTTGATCCCCGCAAGCATACCGCTTTTTTTGAAGAATCCGGGAATGGCGCGGTAGTTGAGACCGATAAAAATTATTATCGAAGCTATGGCCGCTAAAAAGACGATCCTTGAAGGCAGGGCGTAAATCCCCATGTAAACATAGAGTATAATAGACGCGAAGATGAGCCCGGAAACCCCGGCTAATATAATGATGTTGAGCTTTTTCATGTTTTCCATCCCTATTTCCATGTCCTGGATTCAATGACAGTCCTGGATGAGTACAGGAAGAGGAAAGCCCCGAAAACGAAATACAGGACGTCCCTGATCTTGATAAGCCCTGAAGCGAACTGGAAATAATGGTTCGAATAGGAAATCTCCCTGAAAAACGGAGAAAGGGGATTGTCGCCTGAATTGGCAAAGATCGATACGATCATAAAAAGAAGGATGAATAAAAACGAAACAAGGGCTGCGACTACAAAGTTATCGGTCAGGGAACTCGCCAGCATGCCTATCGATGCGAAAAGCATGACGGAGAATATTATGCCAAGGTAGCCTGAAAAAACAGCCCCCCACTCTATCGTTGTGAAAAACATGAGGATAAGCGGGTAAATGAGGAGTATTGTATCAGCTATCATCGCAAAAATCAGTACGCTCGCGAATTTGCCAAGAACTATTTCCCAGGGCGTCACGGGGGAAGTAAGAAGAAGTTCGTAAGTGCCGAGTTTCTTGTCCTCTGAAAGAAGGCGGATCGAGAGGACCGGAATGATAAAAAGGGAGACGGTATTCATATCGGAAAAAAACGACGAAAAGTCGCTTGTATTCCTCGCTCCCAGGAAATAAAGGTGGAATAAAACCACCGACATGATGAGATAAACCCCCATCACCATGTAACCCATCCAGGATGTAAAATAAACCCTCAGTTCCTTTTTCAATATTGCAGTCATAAAACCCCTACCTGACCAGGCCGATAAAGATATCTTCGAGGGATATTTCATTGTTGGTCATTTCAAGAAGGCCATGCCCGTCTCTTACTATGATCCCGGCTATGTCCTCGCGTATGTCTTTGGAAGTCTTTATAGTTAAAACCGAATTTTCATCCGAGATGCTGAGCACTCCCGCCGTTTTCTCTAATTTTTTCACAAGTTCTCCGGAATTTTTACGGACCTTCACCGTCAGGGACAGCTCCATCTTTTCCTTCCGCTTGAGATGCTCTATCGTATCGAGGGCGACCGCCCTGCCGTTGTGGATTATTATCGCCTTCTCGCAGATCTCTTCCGCCTCAGCGAGGATATGCGTTGAAAGAACGACAGTCCTGTCCTCATTCTTCGCAAGAGTCTTGATCAGATTTCTTATCTCGACGACCTGCACCGGATCAAGCCCGACCGTGGGTTCATCCATTATTATAAGCCTGGGAGAATTTACTATGCTCTGTGCTATCCCGACCCTCTGCCTGAATCCCTTGGAAAGCAGGCCTATGATCGTGTTTTTCCTCTCGATAAGATCTGTCTGCTCCATGACTTCCATGGCCTTCTTCCTGATGTCGCCTCCGCGCAGACCTTTGATCTCTGCCACGAAAGAGAGATATTCATAAACCGTCAGGTCCGGGTAAAGAGGGGGGATTTCCGGTAGGTAGCCTGTCATCGCCTTGACCTTTTTAGGCTCCTCGAAAGCATCATACCCGCCGATCATCACATCCCCGCTCGTAGGGGCCATGAATCCCGTGATAATGCGCATGGTTGTTGTTTTACCGGCGCCATTGGGGCCGAGGAATGCGACTATGTCGCCTTTGCCTATATCGAACGAAAGGTCCGCAAGAGCCTGGAAATTCCCGTAATTCTTGCAGAGGTTTTTAACACTGACCATCCTTCTCTCCCGAAAAACAGCCTTAGATTTTAAATCATTTTCGGCTTTTTTAAAAGTAATTGGAACAAATAGTTCGCTACTGGGTAACAATCACGTTGGTAATGCCGCTTGAATAGCTGTAGATATTATACTCGGCGCTGTAGGCCTTGACGTCGAAGTAATAAGTGGTCCCGACAGACAGGGGGGAATTATTCGTATAGCTGGTGATTATAAAGCTGAACTGCTGGGCGGAAGTCATCGGCGTTAAATTGTAAATGGTGGGTTTGCCGGCGCGCCCGTCGGTGTTGAGAACCGGCATTCCTCCGCCGGTCAGCAGGTCGTTCTCGTTGAGGGCCATGTAAATATAATATCCGCTGAAGAAGAACTCGTCATTCTCGCCCCAGAACTGCACGAGAATCTGGCCGGGGGTGTTATTAACGGCTGTCACTCCGAGGGGCGATGCAAGTATCGGGACCTGCTGGTAGGTTTCCAGGCCGCATCCGCAATAGAGCAGGAACATAAAAACAGCGGGAAATATAACAATTAAAGCCTTATTTGCCATCTTTTTAGAACCTCTCATCCTACGGCCCGTTATAAATTACAGAGAGAACTTCGCTCGGGCGGCTGGTGTTGGTGTATTCCGAGCTGTAAGCCTCGGCTTGAAAATAATAAGTTGTGCCTTGATGGAGTGTGATTAATGAAGTTTGATAGGGAGGGATCATAATCTGGACTACATTCAGGTAGTAAGACGTTTCACCCGTCACCATCAGGGCCTGTATTGTAGTCAGGTTAGTGTCGGCCGGAGTGGTCAGGACTGCAGGATTATAAAGGTTCGTAAAATTAGTCCCGTCAAGTGATATCTGTACAAAATACCCGGAGAAATATGTTTCGGTGTTGAATCCTTCGAACTGGAGCCAGAAACCGTTTGCAGTGTCGTTTGATATTACCTGCAGGTCGAGAGGTGCCGCGAGATGAGTCGCCGGCTGGAACGCCTGGACGTCGCAGCCGAGGTAAACAAAAGAGACTATCATAAGCGCAGCGGTGCAGGCAAAAAACTGCAGCCTTTTCATCTAAAGCCTTCTATCAGCTATTAGGTTCGTCGGGCGCCTTTGCCCCGGGTGCCGGAGCTTCCGATATCGAAATTCTCTTTCTCTCGTCGATATCTATAACTTTTGTCATAACCCTGTCGCCTATCTTGTACGCTTCCTTGGGGTTCTTCCTTTCAAGGAAGTTGGATTTATGGATAAGGCCGGTCTGGCCGGGGACAAGTTCCACGAAAATCCCGTAATCTTCTATGCGGGTTACGTGACCCTCGACGATATCTCCCCTGTTGAATCCGTTGACAATGTGATTTACAATGTAAACTGCTCGTTCGATCCTGTCTTCCGCTTTGGAGGTTATCATTACCTTGCCGTTGTCTTCGATATTGATATTAACGCCTGTCTCGGCCATAATCTTCTTTATTGTCCTGCCGCCGCCGCCTATTACAGACCCTATCTCATTTTCAGGGATAGTGATGGTCTTAATCTTGGGAGCGTTCTCGGAAAGCTTGCCTCGGGGGCCGGGAAGAGCCTCTTTCATTTTGCCGAGGATAAACTCCTTGCCCTGCCAGCCCTGGTTAAGGGCCTTTTCCATGATGTCGAACGGTATTCCCGTCGTCTTGACGTCCATCTGGAATGCCGTTATTCCCGAATCCGTGCCAGCTATTTTAAAATCCATTTCGCCGTAATGATCCTCGACTCCCTGGATATCCGAAAGAACCTGGAACTTGCCGGTGGTTTTGTCCCATACAAGACCCATTGCAATACCGGCTACCGGTTTCTTTATCGGAACTCCCGTTGCCATAAGGGCAAGGCTCGAACTGCAGACGGTAGCCATTGACGACGAACCGTTGGATTCGAGTATTTCCGAAACTATCCTTATCGTATAAGGGAAAACTTCCTCAGCGGGAAGAATGGCTTCAATAGCCCTCTTGGCGAGGTTGCCATGCCCTATTTCCCTTCTCGAAGTCATCGTAGATTTCTTGACCTCTCCGGTCGCGAACGGGGGGAAATTATAATGAAGCATGAAACGCTTCGCCACGTCTTCCTCCAGGCTGTCCACATACTGCACATCGCTCGATGAACCGAGGGTGACTATGCCCAGACTCTGCGTCTGTCCCCTTGTGAAGAGCGCCGATCCATGGACATTATCGAGAAAATCAAGATCTATCGTAATAGGCCTTATCTCTTCGGGTTTCCTGCCGTCGGGCCTGAGGCCCTCTTCAACAATCTGTTTGCGTATTATCTCGACTTCCATATCTTCAAGGTAAGCCTTGGCCTCTTTATAATATTCGTTATCTTTGGCGATCTCGAACTTCAGCAGTATCGATTCGAAAACCTCTTTAAGCTTTTTCGAACGGTCTTTTTTATCAGGGTTGACAGTCGCTGCCTTGATAAGGTCGAAGCCGAAGTCCCTTATTTTAGCCCTTGTATCTGCATCCGGGTGTATCTCGAGTTCAGCCGGGACGATTTTCTGGGGTTTGACAAGAGCCACAAGCTCCTCTATCATCTCTATTTCTGCGGTAATAAACTTTTCGGCGATTTTCAGGGCTTCGAGAAGGATTGATTTGTCGATTTCCTTTGCGCCGCCCTCGACCATAGTTATGCCTTCTTTTGTACCGGCTGCGACAATATCGAGTTCGGAGTTACTGACTTCCTCGAGGCTGGGATTGACGATAAAATTTCCGCCCTTGTAAGCGACCCTTACGCCGCCTACAGGCTGTGTCAGGGGTATAGGCGATATCGACAGGGCAGCCGATGCCCCGATTATACCGAGTATATCCGTGGAGTAGACCTGATCCGCCGAAAGCGTGGTTGCAATTATCTGGACCTCGTTAAAGAAATTCTTTGGGAAAAGAGGCCTCAGAGGCCTGTCGATCAGTCTTGACGTGAGGATCTCTTTTTCGCTGGGTTTTCCCTCTCTCTTTATATACCCGCCCGGGATCTTTCCCGCAGCGTAAAGCTTCTCGATATAGTTGACTGTCATAGGGAAGAAGTCGATGCCTTCGGGCGTTTCTTCGGACATGCAGGCGGTTACAAGGACGGCATTCCCGCCGTATTTAACAACCACGGCGCCGTGAGCGAGTTTCGCAACCTTGCCTGTTTCTATTATGACCTCTTTATCACCGATCTGTCTCTTTACCTGAAAAAAACTCATAACATCTCCTTTTACTATGAACAGGCGCGATTATTAATTATTTTAATTTTAATTTTGTCTGGATATTATGAAAACTTGCGGGGTTGGTTGCCTGGAGATAACGCATAAGCCTTCTCCTTCTGCCTATGAGACGGAGCAAACCCCTCTTGGAATTATTGTCTTTCTTAAACTGCTTGAAATGTTCCGTAAGATTGCTTATTTTCTGTGACATTATCGCAATTTGAACTTCCGAAGAGCCTGTGTCTTTTTCATGCCTTGCAAATTTTCCGATAATCGTTTTCTTATCCGTACTGGTTATGGACATAAACCTTTCCTCCAAAATATTATACAAAAATAGCCGTACCGGGAAGCTTTCCAGAGGCTTTATACTCCGAATACAGCTCTAATACACTGCTCTTATCATTATAAATGGTTTTTTCTAAATCATCAAGATTATGAAATTTTTTTTCATTTCTTATCTTTTTGATATACATAACGCTGTAGTCTTTTCCATCTTTGAAAACGCCGAAATCACCGCCGAATTCTATTATATTGGTCTCATTGCGCATCTCTTGTTTATCGAGGGTCGGGCGCCTGCCTATGTAAGTCATGGAAGGGTATAAAGAGCCGCCAAAGTAAAAAAGCGTGAAGTAAACGCCGGGGTGCGGAAGGATCTGCCTGTTCATCCCGAGATTGATCGTCGGATAGCCGGTTTTCCTGCCGATGCCGTCCCCCTTTATTTTTTTCGAGGTTATAAAATACGGCCTTCCGAGCATCGCCGCGGCCTCCTCGAGTTCGCCTTCGAGAATTCTATCCCGGATAAGGCTGGAACTTACCGCCGAAATACCCTTCTTCAGCTTTTCAATAACGGTAAGCATCATCCTGGGGCCAGCCGATTCCCGCAGAGTATGGATACTGCCGAGATTGCCCCTTCCGAACCTGAAATCGGGTCCGGCATAAATATGAAGCTTCCCTATCCTGTCGAGGAAGAGTTTTATGAAATCCCCCGCTGCGATATCCGCCACGCTTTTGAAATCGAGTGAAATTATGTCGCTTACTCCCGAAAGCGAGAGAACCTTCATCTTGAAACCGGGGGGGAACAGGTACCCTTTGAACTTCACGGGATCGACGGCAATTGCTGTCGATTCCTCGAAGGTAACCGCTATCACCGGTTTTCCGCCGGCGTCCTTTTTCATAGCCTCTATGATTTTCATGTGCCCTAAGTGCAGGCCGTCAAAGTTGCCTATCGTGACAAAAGCCTCTTCATATTTTTTAAGCGATTCAATCATTGTTTCAAATCCATTTTCAAAGTCCTGGTTATAATATAGTAAAATAAACCGAATAATAAAAATTCAGCCGCGGCGAGGCTTAAAGCATAGAGGGCGCCATGGATCTGAAGATAGACGAACTTGTGGAGGGGATAAACAAGCGCCCCTGCAGCCAGTGATACTGTGATAAGGACAAGAGCTTTTACAAAGAGCCCCGCTTTTTTCAGGTTAACAAGACTGTTTTTTCTCAGGGAAAGGAGGTAATAGACAAGGGTCATCCAGCTTGCCGTCATATCCGCGCCGAAAACACCGTAATATCCGACCCCCGGTATAAATGTTGTAAAATAAAGCCCGGCGGAAAGGATAAAAATAATCGAATTCGCCAGAAACGGGGTTTTGGCGTCATGAAGGGAATAAAAAACACGGTCGAAGATCATTATCAGAGCCATCGGCAATAGCGCCGCGGAATAAAGCGTCAGCGCGAGGTAATGGCTATGCAGCAGCTCAGGCGTAAATTTGCCGGTCGAATGCACAAAAAATGTCGTTATATCGCGGAAAAGGGAATTAACGATAGTGTCCGGGAAAACAGCGAAGAAAACCGCGATCGGTATTATAAGGTAAAGGACCATATTGAGGCCTTCGGAAAGAGAACGGTTGAAGCTCTCCGGGTCCGACGCCGCGTTGAATTTTGACAGCAGGGGCATCATAACCGTGCCTATCGCCCATCCTATTATACCTAACGGGGCCTGCGTTATCAGGTAGGAGTTCATATAGACAGTCGGACCGCCTATGAAAAAAGACAGGAAAATTGACGTGGCGTAAAACTTGACCGTGATAACGACCTGGTTCAGAGCGGTCGGCTTAAAAAGCTTCATGAAACCCCTGAGGTAAGGGTCCTTGAAATCCAGGACAAAGCTGTATCTGAAGCCTGTTTTGCGCAGCTCGAAAAGCTGTGCGGCGACCTGAAGGGCGGAACCCGCGACAACAGCTATTCCAAGGGAATATATGCCGAGCTGCCTGACAAATAATATCGGGATAAGCATGAATACTATATTTGAAAAAAACGGCGCGAATGCGCTTGCCATGAATTTTTTATGCGAATTAAGGACGCCCATTATAAGCCCGTAAAGCGATATGAATAACAGGTAGGGCATCATGATCATTGTCAAGACTATATTCTGGTGAAGCAGCGCGCTTCCCGTTTTATATCCGGGAACAAGGAACGGCGCGTAAAACGGGGCAAGGGCGGCGCCTGCGGCAACTATCACCGTATTTATAAGCAGGAATATATTAATAATGTTGGAGGCGAACTTAAATGCAAGCTTTCTATTCTCCGCATCCGCCTCTTCATGAAGCGCTTTCTGAAAGACCGGTATGAACGCATAAGTAAGCGCCCCTTCTCCTATATACCTGCTGAAGGAATTGACCAGCCTGAAGGCCATCCAGAAAGGATCCTGGGAAGCCCCGAAAAGATAATTGGAAACATTCTGTTTTAAAACTCCGGTTATGCGCGAGAAGAAAGTCCCCACAGAGTTGACAAGGGTATGGCGGTATGATACGAGCCTTGTTGCCATTGCCCTAAATGAGCCCTCCGGCTATAAGGGCAGCCGAAAGTTTATCCCTGTTTTCACTTTTCATCGGGCACAGGGGGAGCCTGAATTCAAGGGCGTCGATAATCCCCGTCATATGAGCCGCAGTCTTTACCGGCACGGGGTTCGTCTCAAGGAACATTGCCCTGTGAAGGGGCATTAGCGATAAATGGATTTTCCTGGCCTTTTCAAGATCTCCTTTAAAATAGCTCTCGATAAGGCTTTTCAGGAGTTCCGGCACAATATTGGAAGTCACGGATATAGCTCCCGACCCGCCGACCGAAAGAATGGGAAGATTGACAAAATCATCTCCGGAAAGGAGGATAAAACCCGATTTCGAACATTCCATGATCTCGGCTGCCTGCTGGAGGCTGCCTGAGGCCTCTTTTATCCCGATTATTCCTGGCAGTTTCGACAGTCTTCCGGTTGTCTCGGCAAGCATGTTAACGCTCGTCCTTCCGGGAACATTGTACATTATCATCGGCAGTCCGACTTCGGATGCAATGCGGCTGAAATGCTGGTAGAGGCCTTCCTGGGTCGGCTTGTTGTAGTAAGGCGTTAAAGAAAGATGGGCGTCTGCGCCGGAAGTTTTGGCGCTCGCAGCGAGCTCTATAGCCTCGGCTGTCGAATTCGACCCGGTGCCCGCTATCACAGTCACCCTTCCATGCACCTTTTTTACGGTAAAATCTATTACCTTCTGATGCTCTTCCATCGAAAGGGTCGACGCCTCGCCTGTCGTTCCGCATGGAACCAGGCCGTCCGTACCCCCGGATATCTGGAATTCGATCAATTTTTCAAGGCTTTCATAGTCCACCTCTCCATTTTTAAATGGAGTGATCAATGCTGTAATGGAACCCCCGATCTTACCGGCCATTATTGTCCTCCGATTTTTCAATACAAGATGATATAAAAAGCAGGGATATTAGTCAAATTAAGGGGGCAGGCAGATTCTTGACAGATTGCCCCCCACCGAATACAATAGTTGCTTACACTTAAGGAGGAGATAAATGAGGCCAGTCGAGTCGAAGCAGAATGAAATGCTTATCGGGGGCATATCTGCAAGGGATCTTGTCAAAGAATTCGGAAGCCCTCTCTATGTATACAACGAGACCGTCATCAAAGACTCTTTCAGGATGATCAATACTTCCATAAATTACGAGAAAAAGAGGATCCACTATGCCCTGAAGGCTAATAACAACCTCAGAATACTCCAGATCCTTGAAAAAGAGGGAGCATACATAGACGCAGTTTCGAGGGAAGAAATAATGCTCTCGATGAAGGCGAATTACAGCGCTCAGAAGATCCTTTTCACAGGCATAAATCTCGGCGACAACGATATAGATTTCGCGGTTCAGAACGGGGTCATGGTCAACCTCGGATCCCTTGCCGCGCTTGAAAGATACGGATCAAGGTATCCCGGTACAACTGTGTCGATCCGTGTCAATCCCGACATGGGAGCGGGACATCATGACCATGTAATAACCGGCGGAAGGGAAAGCAAGTTCGGCATATATTACAGCCACAAGGGCCAGAACGACCTTGAAAAGGCCGCTGAAATTGCCGGGTTGAACAAACTTCGAATTTCAGGCATTCATATGCACATCGGTTCAGGCATACTTGACGAAAAAAAGTTCATATCGCTCATGCAGATAATCCTCGATATAGCCGCCCGGTTTAAAAATCTTGAATTTATCGATATCGGAGGCGGTATCGGAGTCCCGTACAAACCCGAGGAGCATGATTTTAATTTCAAAACATTCGGAAAGCGCATAGACGAGATGATGAGGTCATTTACCAAACAGTACGGCAGCTCCCCTTATTTAGCCCTCGAACCCGGCCGTTTTCTCGTCGCCGAATCGGGCACCCTGCTCTGCACCGTCATGGACCTGAAAAATACCCCTTCATATACATTCGCAGGCGTCGATTCCGGATTTAACCACCTTCTCAGGCCGATGGCTTACGGCAGTTATCATCCTGTAATAAACGCATCCCGGATAGAGGGGCTCAAAAAGGAATACGCCGTCAGCGGTTATCTCTGCGAAAGCGGCGACGTATTCACCAGGAATGAAAACGGCATAAAGCCCCAGCAGATCACAGAAATAAAGATCGGTGATGTATTGGCTATTCTGAATACAGGAGCTTACGGCTACTCTATGGCCTCCAACTACAACGCCCGGCCCAGGCCCGCAGAAGTCCTCGTGACAGGCGGTGAAGCACGCCTCATCAGGAAGCGCGAAACCTTCGAAGACATGCTCCGGACACAGGTTTAAATCAAAAGCCAATCATTAAAATTTTTTGCATTATTACATGTGTAGTATTATAATATCACCAAGTGATATTACACGGTGATATATTAAGAGGCTGCGAAATGACTGATCGCTTCAACCCCGTTGAAGAAAGGCATATCAGGATTCACGAGGAAATGGATAGAAATCCTTTCATCCTCGACGAGGAACTCGCTAATATTCTGAAAGTCAGCATTCACACAATCAGATCCGACAGGCGCAAAATCGGCATACCTGAAGTCAGGAGAAGGGGAAAAGAAGTCTCCGATACCATGTTTGCCCAGGCGAGGACTCTTAAGGACCCCGAAATAACAGGGGACATATTGGAACTTGACCTCGACAGGGAAGGACTTTCCCTGCTCGATACCGATGAATCCATGGTTGTTAAGAAATCAAGCATCATAAGAGGGCATATACTCTTCGCTCAGGCCAATTCTCTTGCAATCGCCATCCTCGACACCGAGGTCGCTATGACCGCCGAGGCTTCGATCAAATTCATATCGCCCGTTCGCGCAGGCGAAAGGGTGCTCGCAAAAGCAAGGGTCATATCATCGGTCAAGCATAAAAGGGAAGTGGAAGTGATCATGAAAACCAAAAAAAATCTTGTCTTCGAAGGCCGTTTTACTATTTACTGCATCAACGCCGGAATGGCGGCTCACCTGAGCCTTTTGAATGAAGACGAAATATCCGGAGGAAATAAATGAGCAAAATAGGAATTAAATCCATAGGGGTTTATCTTCCCGAGTATAAACTGACAAACGCCGACCTTGAAAAAATGGTCGAGACGAACGACGAGTGGATCGTATCTCGCACAGGCATCAGGGAAAGACGCATAGAGAAAAATCTCCAGACCTCTGATATGGCCATCAAGGCGGCGCAGGATTGTTTATCCCATGTCAATGTAAAACCCGATCTGATAATATCCTCTTCAGGAACGGGAGAAACTAATTTTCCGTTCCAGTCCAGCAGGATAGCCGAAAATTTCGGACTGACTGAAACGGCAGGATTCGATCTGAACGCGGGCTGTTCCGGCCTTGTTTATGCTTTATCGGCGGGTTACAGCATGATAAAATCATTGAATTTTAAAAACGTTCTGGTCACGGCCAGTGAAAAGATGTCTTCCTTTACCGATTATACGGACAGGGCAAGCTGCATACTCCTCGGCGACGGCGCATCTTCAATGCTGATTACAAATAAAGACCCCGAGCACGAAATATTAGCTTTCGAACTCGGCATGGACGGGACAGGATCCAGTCTTATAACATTAGGGGCAAGAGTGGGTAATCCGTATTTCTGGCAGGACGGCCAGAAGGTATTTAAATTCGCCGTGAAAAAAGTCTGCGACGTCATCAATTCCCTGAGGGACAAAGTCAAAATCGGCAAAAAATCGAAGCTTCATATAATACCCCACCAGGCTAACATGAGGATTTTCGACACTGTAGCCAGCAGGACAAAAATACCTGCGAGCGATTTTGTTATGAACATTGAACGTTTCGGCAATACATCCTCGGCTTCCATAGGGATAGCCCTTGACGAGGCGGCAAAGCAGGGACGTTTCGCAAAGGGAGATATCCTGTTCCTCGTTGGTTTCGGCGCAGGCCTGACATGGGCGGGAGCCGCAATTAAATGGTAACCCTGTGAGCAAATAACGACCCAGCCTGAGGGAAGATGAGCGCAGCCGCGCTGTATTCGAAAGCTTGATTTGCAAGGCTCATAAAGCCTGCAAGCGCAACTCGACCGATTATTGTAAGCTTATATAAATTTTTCAGTTTTTATTTATTTAATTTCTTGAATAAGTGACAATAATCGGCCTCGGACAGTGCGTTTGCTTACCGGCTTTATTTCGCCGGCAAATCTACGCTTTCTTCATAATTGCACGTCTGCGCTTTACTTCCCTCAGTATGGATTCTTATATTTAACAAAATAGTTTGGCGCCTCTCGCTTACCGCCGTTTTTCATCTTGCGGCTCTAAGTTTTCTCATTATGCGCGAAAAAAATTGCCCCCCGCCTGGCGGCTTCTTATCTTGATTGCCTCGGGCCAATAACTGTATCTGGTGGATGATAGAAAAAATAAGACAAGCTATGCTGCCAAAGCCAAATCTAATTTCCTTTGGCACCAGCTTTTTTTAAAAGATCTTCTGTCTCTTTATTTCCAATCCAGTATAAAGCAGTACGTCCGAATTTATCTTTAGCTTTAACATCGGCTCCTGCTGCAATCAATTCCTTAATTTCATCTGTGCGCCCTTCCTTGACAGCAAACATCAGCGCAGTCCATCCGTCTTTATCGACGGCATTTACATCGGCGCCTGCCGCGATCAGCGCCTTGACCGTATCCGCGTTAGCGGCGGACATGAGAGCCGTCCTGCCGTAATTGTCTTTAGTGTTTATATAACCTTTATAATTCCTGATGAAAGTATAATCGCCCCTCGAAGCGGCTTCAGAGAGGAAGTGTGCCTGTTCCATCCTTCCTGAATAATTATACCCCCATCCTCCGGCATCTGATCGCCATGTCATTGAAAACCTGTCCTGATCAATCCGGGTATTGATGTGAATTTTATTGCAGTCAGCCCAGGGGCTGTAATATTCTATGACAAAAGTATTATCTCCTGTCCATATAATCCTTGAAAACTCCCGTTCCCGTGAATCCGGAACAAATATATTTTCCTTATATTTCCCGTCCGTTCCGATGGAGATTTTGTGGCGGTAATCGAAGAACAGGAAACCGGGCCATACCATATCGGCCGTACATCCGTCCTTTCCGTAGAAGCTTAAAGTAATTGATTTCAGGCCCCATGAGTTCGGGTCCAGTATATATTTTTTACCCGATATTCTTTGTGCGGTTTCAGGAACGGCAACAGGCAGGTTATTTACAGGATCCCTGGCAAAATTCCTGACGGCAGCTGACAGTCCGGCCAGTTTTACAGGGTTTTCAGGAAGGGCAGCGCCGCCTGAAACGGCGGACCTGAATAAATATTCTTCGAGCAGCGGACTTACAGTCTGCCAATGAATTTTATTATCGAGACCGGAGGTGATTACAATAACCATATCGGTTTCAGGCATAACTATTATATATTGCCCTCCGGCGCCTATGCCTGCGAATCCTCCGGATTGCAGTTCCCACCATAGATAACCGTATCCCCTGTTTTTTGAAAACCATGCGGGCGGTTTGATTTGATCCGACATTGAAGCCTTGACCCAACCGGCAGGTAATACCTGTTTTCCACTCCAGATGCCCTTATTGAGATACAGAAAGCCGAACCTGGCCATTTCTACGGAAGTCATTGCCAGACCCCGTCCGCCTGTATTTAATCCTTTGTTATCCGTCTCCCAGCTGTAATTTGTAATACCGATAGGCCTGAAGAGAAATTTATCTGCAAAATCCGAAATTTTCATACCGCTGGTCTTATGCAGGATCGCCATGAGAAGATTTACACCGGCGCTGTCATAATGAAAAATTTTACCATGAGGAGAAGCCATAGGCTGATCGAGGTAATACTGGTTCCAGTCGGGTTTATTATAATATCCGTCAGGGACATCGCCTTCCATTTCAATTCCGGAGCTCTCTGTGAGCAGATCTTTAACAGTCATAGAGCGCTTGTTATCATCCGGATTTTTAACTTTCCAGTCGGGAAAGATATCAAGGACTTTCTGGCCGATACTCTTGATATAACCTTCCTTCAAGGCGATGCCGATTAAAGCTGACGCGATGTTTTTGGTACATGAGTTAATGACATGGATATTGTTCCTTCCGAAGGGTTCCTTATATGCTTCCAGGACCATGTAGCCATGCTTTACTATTAATATGCTGTGAATATCGATATTATCCTTGTGAATTTTATCAAGCATTCCGGCCAGGAGCCCGGAATCCATCCCCTGTGCTTCAGGTGTGGATGTCCGCCATGTATCTCCGGGAAAGTAGCCGCTGTTACTCTGGGCTGAAATAAGGCCGGCAATAATAGTCAGCAGAAAAATCAAAGCGGCTGTTTTCATAAATAATTCCTTATTTAATATTTTTGCAAATAGCATAAGGAATAGATTATAGAATATCAATACCGAATTTTCGGTATTTCATTGATTGATTTGTTGAAAGGGGCTTGACCGCTCATGACTATTCACTAATTACTCGCTGCTCGTCACCCGTCACTTCCCCAGCTTGTCCTTGAAGACGTTCCCAATCGTTTCCAGGATATCAGCAGGCATGACCAGGAATTTCGAGTTTGGAGAATCGCCTAATTTGGTCAGACTCTTTATATATTCCTGTCCCAGGAGGTATGTCAGAGGACTGCCCTCGCTAGGAGCTAATGTTTCCGCAACGTATTTAATAGCGTTGCTTTCCGCCTGTGCAAGCCTTTCCCTGGCCTCCGCATCCCTGAAAGCGGCTTCCTTGCGGCCTTCGGCCTGGAGGATCTGGGCCTGCTTCAAACCTTCGGCTTCGGTCATAGCCGCCTGCTTCTTCGCTTCGGCGTTTAGTATGGTCGCCCTTTTCTCCTGTTCGGCTTTTTTCTGCAGCGCCATGGCGATAGCGAGGTCTTCCTGGGGATTGACGTCCTTCATCTCAACGCGGGTGATCTTCGTACCCCAGGAGTCAGTGGCTTCGTCAAGGGCTTTTAAAAGCTCCAGGTTGATAGTGTCCCTCGATGAAAAAGACTCGTCGAGTGTAAGTTTTCCCATCAGCGAACGGAGGGTCGTTATGGCGAGGTTGATTATAGCGTTCTGCAGATCCTCTATCCCGTATGCGGCTTTGTAAGGATCCATTATTTTATAAAAAACCACGGCGTCGACAAGGACCGTCGCGTTGTCCTTTGTTATAATGCTTTGCTTGGGAAGCCCAAGCACCTGCTCCCTGATATCGATCCTGTCCGCGATCCTTGAAAACAGGGGATTGATGAGGTTAAGGCCGGGTTTAAGGGTTGCCGCGTATTTCCCGAAACGCTCGACTATATGATTCTGGGCCTGCGGCACAATCCTCACACCCTTCAATATTAAAACAAGAACGATAAATGCAACGGCTCCGATAAATATAGCTGTCATAAGAATCACGCTCCTCTATTTATTTTCCTTTACAGTCATAGAAATACCCCTGGCCTCTGTTACAATTACTTCAGTGCCGGGTTCGATTATATCACCGGATTCCGCTTTCCACTCCGTGATGCTGTGATAGGATTTATGCAGTTTTATCCTGCCGGGCTTGCCTGGTTCTATCCTTTCCACGGCGACTCCTTTCAGGCCTTCGAGGGTCGGGTCCCTGGCATCGTCAAGGCTGTTTTTTTTAAACAGCTTTTTAAAGACGAAAAACCACAAAAGGAGGAATGCGAAAGAAGAAAGAAAGAAAAATATGACCTGCGACTCGAAGGTCGGCAGCACGCCTATGAGTGAAAAGAAAGCCGTGAGCAGCCCTCCTACTCCGAACCAGAAAACTATGAAGCCTGTGACCATGACTTCCAGGCCGCATATGATAAGACCGGCGGCCAGCCATACAAAAGGAATATAATTCATAAACGATCCTTTCTGATAAAATCCGGCTGGTTTCATTATATTATAAAAAAACTTTTTAGCAAAAAATATCGCGCTTTGATTTTTTATTCCTCTTCGCAAGACCTTTTGCGCACTCCGTTTCGCGGTGAAAACCGCTCAGATATTATATACCTTTTTGATCTTCCCGAATGTCGCCTCATCGGCCACCCTTTCGAGGGTCATTGTGATCTTGCGGATCTCGTCGCTTACCCTGGCATCGGATTCCTTGTAATTGATGATCTCGTCGTTCTGCATGTACCTTCCGGCGTCGAAACAGATTGCCGAAACTGTTGAAAGGGCTTCCAAAAAGGTTTTGTCCTTGAGAAAACCCTGCTTCAATATCTTTTTATCAGCAAAAGGGGCATAAATTTTGTTTTTTGCCAGGGAGGAAAGGTCTATGTTTTTGAACATAACCTCCTCCCTGGCTTCATTCTCATCCCCGGAGGCTGCCCAGTCGCGGCACCCGGCGAATATGTGGCCTGTTTTCTTGCCTATTTCAAGGATAATTTCCGACAGTTCGTTGATAAGCCCGAAGGCTTCGCTCTCTTCAGGCGTAACATCGGCATGGGTGTATCCCTTTTTGATTTCCGACAGCCTGGCATGATTGATCCTGACTAACGTCATTTTCTGCGCGGAAAAGGATTTAATGAGGGCCTGGAGCCTCCCCATATCGTTCATGAAAAAATCGTAGCTGAACAGTTGTATTTCCCCCCCCTGGCCCTCGATCGAAATTTTTCCGTTCAGGAATACTTCAAACTCCCAGAAAAAGCGCTTTATGAAATTAAGGGCAAGCAGGGTTATATTGTCCCTTTCAACTATAAACTTGGATTTATCGGGCCCCGTATATGTGTCGTAAAACCTGACAAGCTCGCTGAATTCCCTGTCGGAAACCTTTCCGGAATGGACGTTAAGGAACTTCCCGGCTTTTTCAAGATCCTTTCTTTCTGCCTGAAGCGCCTCGAGTTTCATCTCGCTTTCCCTGATAAATGCGGCTATTTTCATCTTGATCTCGGAAGGGCAGTCGAAATCGGCGGCGGAAATTATCCCGCTCTTGTAATCCCCTATCAGGTCGCCAAGGTTAAGGTATTTCCTGTATACTATCATGTTGGCGGCAATAAGTATATTATGCAGCGTAACGGTATCGCCCGTACGCAGCAAAAGCCTTTTAATGAAATAAATGAGCCCGTCGATCTTGTCGTCCGTTTTTTTATAATATCTCAAAACGGCGGCTGCTGAGCCTGTTATTCTTTCCGGGTATTCGGGCTTATAATGGCAGGCCAGGAAATACGCCTCCACCCTTGAAAATTTGTTCAGCAGGTATTCCGCGTCATAAAAGTGATTGATGTTGATTGCCAGTATTTCTTCGAAGAGCTTATATGACACGCAGAGGAGGTTATATTCGAATTTGTCGAGCACCATCCAGCCGTTTTCCAGAACAAATTTCATGTGGGAGAGCGCGAAAGACGCGTCCCTGCGTATGGCTTCCCAGTTGCTTTTACTTACGCTTATCTGGAAATGAAGCATATTGACCTTTATAATAGGCACTTTAGAGGCAAAATTCCTGATATTCGGCCATTCGAAAAACAGGTATAAAAAAAAACCTGCCCGCTTCATAGGCTTCTTCAAATTGATAATGTTTTTATTAAGTTCAGATACCGGCTTGGCTGAAGGGATACTATTGTCTGATTCCATTTCGTCTCCTTAGTAGCGCTTAAAGAACAATGTTTGATCATATCGAGCTTAGCGTTAAATGGGACAGCGCATATCATTATAGCATGCAAAATCGGGAATTGTTAAACGATTTTTTAATTATTTTTTTGAAGATCTTTGTACATTTCAGCCACGGTTTTTTTCAATACAGGGTGTACGAATTCCGGGCATATATCGAGAAGGGGTTTTAAAACGAAGTAACGGTTCTGAATGTCCGGGTGGGGAATGGAAAGCCTTTCATCCGACATGACCATGCTGTCGTAAAAAATTATATCGAGGTCTATCGTTCTCTCCCCCCACCTTACCGTCCTGATCCTTCCAAGTTCATTTTCTATTTTCTGGAGAGAATTCAATAATTCCAGCGGCTCGAGGCCTGTCCTGAGTGTTACGGCCATGTTGATAAAACATGGCTGGTCGGTTTTGCCGTACGGCCTGGTCCGGTAAGGCTTCGAACAGCCTAGAACAATTCCTGCGCCGCCCATCTTTAAAATAGCGCTGCGGATATTGTTTTTCCGTTCGCCTATGTTCGCGCCTATGGAAATTACAGCCGAATGCATCTGCCTATCTCAAAAGCCTCGAAGTTCTTATCCTCGAATCCTTTCTTCACGAAAGCTCCGATGGCGGCCTTCCATGTATTTTGCTTTATTTCGCTTAAAACATTCGAAAGAACGCCTAAAATAAAAGTATTGACAAGCTTCGGGTTCCCTAATGATTTTACGGCTTCAAGCGCGTTGACAAACCGGAGGTGTTTTGAACGAAGTGAGAAATATCCGGCAATATCCTCCGGATATTTCGAAACCCCCATAATTACAGTCATGGGCTTTATTTCGAAGTCATTGACAAGGGCATAACCGTTCTCCCGGAGAAGGCTTAAATTCCTGAGAGCTTCCAATTTCTCAAAGCCTATCAGGTAATCGGCTTGGCCAGGTGACACGACCGGGGAATGAACTTTCTCGCCGTATCTCAGGAAACTCGAGACCGCGCCCTCTCTCTGGCTCATTCCATGGATTTCATTTTTTTTAACATCGTATCCTGTCTTGAACAGCGCATAAGATAGAATATCGCTTGCTAAAACTATCCCCTGTCCGCCCACTCCGCAAATGACGATGCTTTTGGTTTCCATGGAAACAACCTTCCTTTATAATTTTATGACCATAATCGTTCTGTCATCCTTCTGCAGGGTGCCTTCGAAATAATCCTCTAATTTCATGAGGATGTCGCCGATCATTCCGGATGCTGTTCCGTCCTTGGCTCCTACCTCGAGGAATATTTTCTCCAGGTTTTCCTTGCCCAGCTGTATGCCGTCGGGGTTTATTCCCTCTACGATCCCGTCGCTGAAAAGCATTAGAACATCTCCGGCCCGGCCTTCGATCGAGTCCGCCGTGAATTTGGCGTTTTTAAATGTCCCTATGATCGGATTCTTGTTCCTGACCCTTTTGATAGTTTTTTCCCTGCAGGAATAATAGAGCTGGTCTGTATGCCCGGCAGAAATATAATGCACCACCCTGGTCTCCAGGTTTATTGAACAGGCGAAAAGCGTGGCGTAGGAATATGTGTTTTCAAGTATCCTTGTTATGCGCTGGTTGAGCAGCGTGAAAGCCTGAGCAAGGTTATCGAAATATTTATTCTCGATGAGCTCTTCGACTTCAACCTTGAGAATGGCCCATATCATAGCGGCATATACCCCATGTCCCGAGGCGTCTCCCAAGAATAGGAGAAGATTGCTGTCATCTAATTTATAAAAGTCGTAATAATCGCCGCCGACGCTCTGCATAGGCATGTAGGATATTTCCATGTCGATAAAATTCTGGATGATTTTCTGCTTGTCGAGGGGAAGAAGGGATATCTGCAGGGACTGGGCGGTCCTTACGTCGTCCATCATCTGGCGGTTCAGTTCGGACAATTTTTTATTGGATTCATTGGCCCTTGTCAGAACATTCAGGTATTCGAAAACAAAGTTCAGGGACAGTCCTATGATCAGGATCCCCGTTCCGTATGCGAACGGCGCGCCCAGCGTATCATCGAACCAGGTATAGTTGAAAATACGGAAAACGATTTCCATGATGCCGGAAAATATGGCGATAAGACCCGCAGCGAGCAGGAATTTATAGCGGAGAAGGTTCATCGGCGTTATTTTCCCGATTTCATGCCTCAGGATACTCTTGAATTCGAGCCGTTCTATCGTCCCTATCACTGCAAGCAGTATTACCATCGCTACCTGGAAACCGATAAAGAAAATATTTTCATTTGTATAGAACACGAATATCACCAATATGCTCAAAGCGCATAAAATGGAAAAGCAAATAAGGAAGATCCTGTTCTTTTTTTTATAACCGTCGGTTTCGACGAAAGTGGAATCCTTTATCGATACCGAGATAAACCTCAGGAACAGAACGTAGAAGAATAAAGCGGATATCCCGAACACGATCGATAATTTATACGTAATCCCCGAATACATGGGGAAAAACCTGCCGGCAAAAACCATCATTTCCGAGAGAATGATATTGAAAGCAATTGTTATAATAATCGGAAGATCCCGTCTTGAACGCAGAAGCTCGGGGTTCCCGGCCATGAACATGTAATAGATAACCGATTGCACTATGAGAAACAGGCAGAAACATATGCTGGCCAGGTAGGATAAGAGCATCGGGTTCACCCGACAGTTCCGCGGGCTATAGCCCCGCCCATTTTCCTGATCCTGGCCTCGCCTATAACGCAAATCTCATCGACAATGATCACTGAAACTTCCCCTGACGCAGTCTCTTCAGCTATAGTTTCCCTGAGTTCCTCTTTTTTATAGGCGCTGACCCTCTTTACCCTTTTGACTCCCATGCCTTTCACAAGGGTCTCGAGGTCGATCTTTTCCGTCATCCTTGCCCTGAGGTCCATGCCTGTACCGATATTGGGCTGATGGCCTGTCATGGCCGTTATATGGTTATCAAGGATAATAAGGGTTATCGGAGTCGAATTGTATACGGCATTTATCAGGCCCGTCATGCCGGAATGGTAAAACGTCGAATCGCCTATAACCGCAGCCGATACTATCGGCTGACCGGCAAGCCTTGCGGCCTTTTTAAAACCCGATTCGTTGCCGATGCTTGCGCCCATGCATATGGTCGTATCCATTGCAAGGTAGGGCGGAAGGGCCCCGAGGGTGTAACACCCTATGTCTCCCAGGACAATTGCCTTCAGTTCCGAAAGGACCTCGAATACGGGTATATGCCCGCAGCCCTTGCAGAGCACGGGCGGCCTTGCCGCGGCTGCCGGGACCCAGCCGGCCGGCATTTCATGGCCGGTTTTATTGAATGCGTTTTTAATTATATGAACGAACAGCTCGCCCGTCGAGGGGATTATTTCTTTGCCCGTGACTTTTATTCCATTTGCCCTGATCTCTTCCTCTATAACAGGATCGAGCTCTTCAATAACATAGAGTTTATTCACCGAAGCAGCAAATTCCCTGATCTTCCCGATAGGGAGGGGATACATTGAAATTTTCATCACGCTTGCATCGGGCAGTGCGTCTTTTACATAATGATAAATCAGGCCATGTGTTATAATCCCTATTTCCCGGCTGTTATACTCTATGCTGTTGCTGTGAAAGATTTCAGAATACTTCCTGAGGGCATCGTATTTTTCAAGAAGCACGCCATGCCGCGGGATAGCATTGGCGGGAACCATTACATACTTGGCTATATTTCTTTTGTAATCCATGGCCGGCTTTTTCCGTTTTACCGCGCTTATTTCAACAGGGCTTTTCGTGTGTGAAACCCGTGTAACAGGCCGCAGGATTACAAGAGTATCGAACTTCGCAGATACTTCGAAAGCTTTTTTTACCATATCCTTGGCTTCCTGGCTGTCGGAGGGTTCGAAAAGGGGCACTTTTGCGAATTTAGCGTAATTCCTGGTGTCCTGCTCATTCTGGGAGGAATGCATCCCCGGATCGTCTGCGACTACGGCAACCAATCCGGCATTTATGCCTGTATAAGCGGCAGTCATGAGAGGATCGGCGGCCACATTAAGGCCGACATGCTTCATCGTCACAAGGCTCTTCAAACCGGCGATCGAGGATCCGAGGGCTACTTCCATAGCCACCTTTTCATTTGTGCTCCATTCGGAGTCTATCTCTGGAAATTTATCAATGAGGTTTTCAATGATCTCGGAACTCGGAGTCCCGGGATAACCTGAAGCTACCCATACTCCGGCTTCATATGCGCCTCTTGCTATCGCTTCGTTTCCGGATAATAATTCTTTCATTTACGGCACCTTTATAAGTTTAACTTGACAGAAAAGCGTGTTAATATATAGTATTATAATAATAAAATAAGAAAATTTCTACTTACCGGCGGTGAATAGTGATTAAATTTTATATGCTTATGATATTACCGGTATTTTTTATAATACAATCCTGCTCGCTGGGGCCCGTAGATGCCAATGACGGCCTGATCTGGCAGAAAGATCTTCAGTACCCGCCATGCGCGGGAACGGAGATCCATTCCGACAACCTCTATTTTGCAGATGAATCGGGAACTATTTATTCATGCTGGATAGATTCGGGCCTTATAAAATGGAAAAGGCGCCTTAATAACGAAAGCGTACGCATGATCTTTATTACCGGCTCCGGCCTGGGAGTTATTTCGGGTCAGCAGGGCGGTGCGGCAAAAACTTCGACTTTCAGGATATATAATTTCGAGAGAGGAATCTGCGTTTTCATTACAAATTTACCCTGGGCAATCAGGGATTCGTATTTTTCCGATGGAACCAATATCATCGTACACTGGCCTTCCGGAGCCGCGGTTCTGAACGGGGATGGCACGAAAATAGATCCTTACGACCTCACGCAATACGCAACGAACATCGTGACCTTCGCAGCCTGGGAAGGCTATTACTATGCCATCGAGGGTAATTCAAGCATAATAAAATTCGACCGTTCCATGCATCCCGTCAGGACTTTCGACTCCTTCACGGGCAGCGGATATTCCGGCGACTTTGCTTATGATAACGGCAGGATATATATTTCTACGACCGGCGGAGTGAAAGCGCTCGACACGGTTAAATGGGATCCCGTGGACATCGATAACGGCACAGACCCGGTTCTTTTCAACGGAGCCTCCGCAGGCCTTGTAAAAAGACAGTCCGGCCCCGAGGACAAGTATCTGCTTTATTCGAGCATGTCTTTCAGGATACCGCCGCGGGGAAATTCTTATTCTCCACTTGTCCAGTCGGGCAGCCTTGGGATCGCCGCTTACATAGATCCGAAGGGATTTATTAATGTAGTGGACAGCCGGACCGGATATTTTGTTTATTCGAAATTTATCGGGATGATAGACAGGCCGTTTCTCAAGGTTTCCAGCGATTATCTCTCGAAATCTGTTTTTATACCCCTCTCGAGCCCGGCCAAGATCTTCTGCTATTCCCTGAAGTTCGCAGCATCGCAGAAAATGCCGGGTTTACCTTTCAAATAATTCTATCCTGTCCCTGCCGCCTTCTTTTGCCTTGTAAAGGGCTATATCGGCCGATTCGACTAAAAGACCCGCAGCCATTCTTTTCAGGCCGTTGATCCTTTCCCAGTCGGCTTTTCTCTTATCTTTTATCTCATAAATATCACGGAGGCTTTTAATCCCTATCTTGCCTGTTATAAATTTCTCGTTGTCGATAAGTGATGATACTCCTATGCTCACAGTGACTTTAAGGCTGTTCTCTTTAATTACCATGAGCTTCCCGGTAATTGATTCTTTTATCTTCTCTGCGACGACGCCCGCCTCATCAAGAGAAGTTTCAGGAAGGACGATCATAAATTCATCCCCTCCGAAACGTCCGGCCCTGTCATAATTCCTGATCGTGTTTTTAATGCACCTGCCGACATTTACAACGACTTCATCCCCTGTCAGATGCCCGTAATTGTCGTTAAAACTCTTGAAATTATCTATATCCATCATGATCAATGAAATCGGGCGGAAGGACCTGATCATAATATGGTCGTTCAGGAACCCTGTGATGGAGCGTTTGTTCGCCAGGCCTGTGAGTTCGTCGACGGACGATTTCATGAGAAGCTGCTTGAATTCCATCTGCTTCATTATAAAATATTCGACATTTACCATAAGTTCTTTTTCATCGATAGGTTTGTTAAGGTAGACTATGGCTCCCTTTTCCTTTCCCTTCATTATGAGAGATTTATCCGCTATAGCGGAGAGAAAAATGATCGGCGTCAGCTTGAATTCCGGGTTTTTAATCAGCCTGTCCTGCATCTGGTCGCCGCGCATTTTAGGCATATTGTAATCGCAGATTATAAGATCGGGCTTATACTTGTAAACCGCTTCGAGGCCGTCAGCGCCGTCATAAGCATGGATAAAATTGCAGTAGCCCCAGTTTGAAAGATACGATTTGAGAATTTCATGTATCTGGAGATTGTCGTCAACGATCATGATGTTTGCCTTGAACGGATCGAATTCATGCTCGAGGTTGGGATTATTTATAGTGGCATGATGGGTTTTATGCACCATTTTCTCATCAATGCTTCCCCTTACAAGCTGCCTGTAATAATCCTTTGCATCGCTGATTATAAGCTCCTGCTCGCTGTCGTAAACGACCTTTTTATCGCCGTAGTCAAAAATATCCTTTCCCTTTTTAAATTCGGCGATAAACCGGGATCCTTTCCCCGGCCCATCGGACTGTGCCAGCAGAGTACCCTTCAAAAGTTCGACAAGCTGCTTTGCAAACGAGAGCCCGATGCCCGTCCCCTTAATCCTTCCGCTGCCCGGGCTCTGTATCTGTTCGAACCTTCCGAATATGAATTCAAGCTTGTCTTTAGGTATGCCTATCCCGTTATCCTCTATGGTTACGGTAACTTTATCGGGCATATCCTTTAAACTGATTTTTATTATTCCCGAACCCGGTTCGACGAATTTCAGTGCATTGGAAACAATGTTGTGAAAGATCTCGTCTAATTTCTCCTGGTCGGAGAAAAAGTTATCGACCTCTTTTTCAGGCAGGTCCTTGATTATGCGTATTCCCGATGTTGAAGCGGCCGACCTGTAGAAGTCTATTATACCCGATATATGCGAACGCAGGTTGATCTTCCTTACCCTTATCTTCATACCCCTCGCATCGATCTTGGCAATATCGAGAAGCTGGTCGATTGAATGCTTCAGGGAAAGGGAAGCGCTGTAAATCGTATTGAAGCGGTCCGTCACTATCAAATCGGAAAGTTCGTCCGGATATTTAAGGGAAAGGTCGGCTAAATTCAATATGACGGTAAGAGGGTTCCTGAAATCATGAGTCACATTCGTTATGAAATCGTTTTTAAGATTGTCAAGCTGGGCTAATTTAATATTCGAATCTTCCAGTTCTTTAGTTTTGCCCCTTATTATTTTCAGATTTTCGGCTATTTCATCATTTGCCGTTTTCAAGCTGTCAAGGGTCATCGAACCGTACAGCGCGCTTGCCAGCTGGATTGAAAAGCTGTAATAGATCCTGTCGTCGGCCTGTCCGGGTTCAAAGAATATGAATCCGAGAAGTTTGTTGTTTATATGCAAAATATGGAAGTAGTAGACATGTCTTTTATTGTCCGGCAGCAGGATGCTTCTGAAATCATCCGGTAATTTTTTTAAAGTATGCGAAATGCCGTTCCTGATATTATAAGCTATGCCCCTGCTTTTTATCCTGATATCGGCCCTTGAATGAAGATTGAAAAAGAGGAAGTAATTTTCCACACCGATCTTGCCCATATTCTCGAGGAGGGTATTGTTAACCTTCTTAATGTCATATGTGGTGATAATATTCTGGCTGGCATCCTGTATCGTGTCAGAAGAACCGCTTTTAAGTTCCTCGTTATAAATTAAAATCTCCTCGGTTTTCTGCTGGAGAATTAAAAGAACCTTGAGGACCATTCTCTCCGCTCTGGATTTTAGCAGCTGATCGGATGTATTGGCGCCCGTAAAAGCGTAGAACCAGAGGATCTCCTTCTGAATTTCATGAATAATATTGATGGCCCTTATGTAAACATTGTAATCATTCTTAAATAGTATCCGCAGGATATAATCCTCAAGTTTTTCAAGGAATTTATTTTCATCCATTCTCATTATCAGAAGCAGTTCTTCGCCGCTCAAGGTGCGGAGAGGGAGGTTGAGTGGATTCTTATCTTTCAATTTCAAATACTTATCCGAAAGATCCTCTTCGGGGACCGGTATGCCTGCCGGATGAACGCCTGTCTCATATAACTTCAGCTCGTCTAATGTCCGGCAGCCGCATGAATTACGGATATTCATCCTTGCCTGTACTATCGAATCTCCCTGTGACGCTCTGTTCTCGATTAGATCTATTGTCTTCCTGCAGCCCTCATATCCTATCTCAAAAAACGGATAATAAACTGATGTTATAGGAGTTTTAGCGTATTTACCAACATCGTTGTCCTCCCAGCTGGCGATCGCAACGTCTTCAGGGACTTTGAAGCCCCTGTCCGAAAGGTTGTTTATTATATGAGAAGCCTCGTAAGAATACATGGAAACGATCGCATCCGGATTTGCCTTCCTCTCGTCAAAGAGTATGTCGACTGCCCGCTTGGCCCTGTTAAAATCATAATAATCTTTTTCAATAAAACATTCTTCCGCCCTGACGACAAGTTCGGGATTGAATATCCCCCTGCTTTTCATGAAGCTGATATAACAGTTATAACGGTCATCAGGTGTAAAGGGCTGGATAAACGCTATCTTTTTATAGCCATGAAAATCATGAAGGTGGCCCAAAAGATCGTTTAACTGCCTGTCAGAATCAATTACAACGGATGGAACCCCTTCTATCTTCCTGCCCATACTGACAATCGGCATCTTTTTAATGCCCCGGATCCTGTTAAGGAACCCCTTCTCATCTTTAAGAATATGCAGGAACCAGCCAAGGAATAAAAACCCGTCGACAGGGACGCGTTCCAGGATATTATAAATATAATCCAGCTGGTGCTGATAAGTCCTCTCTCGCTGTTCATGCTCAAGCGTGAAATAAACCAGATTGATATCTCTTTCATCAGCCGCTTTTAATACGCCCTGCAGCATCTGCATCGTAGTAGCTTCAAAACTCGTTTCAGAAAGATAACCCAGGGTCAGCCTTCCCTTAGACATCTATCACCTCTAAGTCATATGATCGGCCAAATTATACCCAATATTAAAATCCATTGCAAGAAGATGTGAGAAAGCCCCAAAAAATATAGATTTGATTTCTATTGACATATTATCTATTTATCACAATATTATAATATATCGATAAAGAGAAAAATATGTCATTAACTAATTTAATATTGAGTTACGTATTTGCTCTTGAAATACAGAGCGGCAGCAGTTTCAATCAGGAGCCGGAGATCATTTCGATCAACCATAACATATCAGAGGAAAACAGGACATTCGGCGATGAAGATATAGCCAGGGCGCTTGATTATGTACAATCTTTCGACTTAGTTTACCAGGATATGTTTATTTATACAATGCCCGGGCTTGGGACACAATACTCCGCGGGAGGACGGTTTTACACGGCCGGCGAAGGCAATCCTGTCGCAAACATGTTCTTCAAGAACAATCTCTGGGACATGGCGTTTATTTCAGCCAACGCATTCAACTTTTACATGTTCAATAACCGGTACCTTTCGGCTATTTATGCCATAGCCCTGGATGTTGCGGAAGTATGGGCCATATCAACCTGGCAGCCCACCACGGCGCGACAGATCAATGTAAGCGCTATAATCTACGAACAGATGTTTTAAGGGCCGTACGGACAATCAAATTTGATAAAAAATAAAATTTATCTCATAATTAAAAAGGTCAGGGTTTTCTGGGGGTTAAAAATGAACGAAGGGGAATCTCCCGAACTTGTACTGTCGCCTTCCGATGTTCTCGAATTTTCCATGCAGTTCGAGGAAAGGAGCCGGATTTTTTACGATAACCTGTCGAAACTCATGAAGGATGAGAAGATCAGGGACCTGTTCTCCTATCTTGCCGGCGAAGAAGCCAGGCACAAAGACATTTTCTCATTCATGCTGCAGAGGGCCGACGTCCTTAAATACAATATAAAATCTCTTCCCGGCCACATAGAATATCTTCACAATTTTCTCGACATGTCGATTTTTTCCCGGGATACGCTCAAGCTCAAGCTCAACAGAGTGACCGATATAGAATCTGCTTTCGAGTTCTCAATGAGCATTGAGCTCGACCAGGTGCTCTTTTATAACGAGATCAGCAATTACCTTACCGAAGAACATAAAAAAATAATCGAAGATATCATAAGTGAAGAAAGAAGGCATTTCGTAACTATAATGCAGCTTAAAGCCCAGAAAGGCTATTAGAGGGGCCGTCGGCAAGCTTCAAGGCAAGCCCCATCGCTTCTTCCATGCTCCTGCTTATCGCTTTGCCTTTTCCGGCGATATCGAAAGCGGTTCCATGGTCCGGGGAAGTCCGGAAAACCGGAAGGCCGAGAGTAACGTTTACCCCGTCTTCAAAATGCAGCAGCTTGAAAGGCGCAAGCCCCTGATCATGGTACATAGCAGCGACGCAGTCGAATTCACCCCTGTATGCCCTGTAGAATGCCGTATCGGCGGGTATCGGCCCTACGACCCCGTTATAACCCTTCTCATGGTATTCCCGGATAACGGGAGCAATGACATCCTTTTCTTCGCTCCCCATAAGAGAGTTTTCGCCGGCATGGGGATTGAGTCCGCATACAGCCACCCTGTACCTTCGCCCTTCGAATCTTTCCCCGAAGAGCAGGGCGTTTTTTACCGCAGTCCTCACAGCCTCCAAAGTCAGGCTGTCAGACACGCTTCTCAGGCTCAGGTGAATAGTCGCGAGTATCACTTTCATATCTTTAGAATAAAACATCATGCTGACATGTTCTGCCCCGAAATACCGTGCAAGGAATGTCGTATGGTCCGTGAATTCACCATGGCCGGCCCTGACTATAAGATCCTTGGATATGGGAGCGGTCACTATCGCTTTTACGCTTCCGTTTTTAGCGAGTTCGGCAGCCTTGTTTAAAAAAAGCCAGGACATCGCCCCCGAAGGCGCATCCTGACTGCCGGGATTGAATTTATATTCTATACCGGAAGGGGGATAGATCTCGATGAAAGAAATGCCGCTGCGGGGCAGTGGACCGAAGTAATACCTGAACGAGGGGCCGTCTCCGATGACAATAAACCTTGACCGTTCTTCCACTTTCAGACCGGACAGAGCTCCGGCGCTTATTTCAGGCCCGATTCCGTTCGGATTGCCGAGAGTCAGCGCAATCTTATCATTTTTCATTATATAATTTAGCTATCATTTCCTTCGCAGGCGAATTGAGGTTATTGGATATAAGGCATCTTCCTTCGAGCACTACTCCGTTCTGGATGATAAGTTCGGGGGTTTTGATATCGCCTAAGACGCGCGATGTCGGCATGAGCATAACGCGGGTGTTTGCCTTGATATTGCCGATGACTATGCCTTCAATAACTACGGAAGAGGCTTCGAGGTCCGCTTTTATCCTGCCCGCTGGCCCGACAAATATCTGGTCTACTTTAAGGATCGATCCCTCGAATTTTCCATTTATCTGGATCGTGCCGTTGATTAAAAATTTCCCCTCGAAATAAGATTTTTCACCGATAACGCTGTTTGACAATTCTGATTTTAATGCCACTTCAAATCTCCTATTCCTCTATTTTCCGGAGATCCGGAAACTTGACGTAACTGATAAATTCATGGATGAATTCCAGGAGGTCGGCAAGCGCGTCTTTGGCTTTCATACCTTCCAGCATGGAATTGACACCTTTAATCTCTACCACTTTTTCCGGTTCCATTAAGGCTTTTTCCCCATCCCTTTCACTGCGGTATATATCTTCTATGAAATCCTGGATCGAGAAGAGGAAATTTCCCGTTTTCATGATTATATCTCTATATCCTTTACTTTGCACCTTTATAAGGCTTTCCTTGTAATCATTTATTTTATTGTTATCCGCCGCCACAATCTGTTCGAGAACACTCCCGTAATCTTCCAGCGACCTTATTATCTTGTTGAAATGGGTAAAGAAGCTGTCCCGCTGGTATGAATGCCCGTAATCGAGCTTGAGGTTCTGCTCGCTTAAAAGCCCCATGTATTCTGTACCGAAATAATTTAAAAAGGACCAGATTATATTTATATCAGAGCTTTTGCTGTACTGGCTGAGCTTTGCAAGCGGAACATTCCGCAGGATCTTATATTTTGTAACATCCTGCACCTGCGAATTTTCAATGTAATTACTGAGCTCGTCAAAAGTGATATGATATTTAGCCATTTCATCCTCGGCGAACCTTCCGCTCTGCAGTTTCTTCATATCCCTTTCGATTTCATTAACGGATTTTAAAACCGAATCTTTTTTCTTCGGATCCGAAGTGCTCGAGTATATCACTTCGAACTTACGCTGCGTCTGAATAAGCCTCTCGGCAATATAATCTCTTGCCTTGTCCAGCAGAGCGCTGTTTGTCATCCTGCTCCCCCATGCTTATCCCGGTGTTATTCTAAAATAAATCTTATAAAATATCCATAATTCTCTTACCTGCCGGGCCTGCCTGAAGCGGTCTTTATTTTTTCTTCCATTTCCTTCGCCTTTTCGTAGGGTGTGATCTTGATCAGCCCCCCGTCCCTGTAAAATGTAACGAATTTGTATTCGGCCTTGATAACGAGGGCCTCGGTCCTTATTTTGACCCTGACGCCGGGATATACTGTCTTTGAAGCTGATATCCTGGCTAATTTGGCGATTCCATCGAGGTAATCGGCGAGCTGCTTTACCTTTTCCTCGATTGAACTCAGTTCAACCTTGATCTGGCTGTTTCTCAGGGTAAGCTGCGTGAAAATCTGCTGCTTTTCTTCAGGCAGCGGCCCGGAAGAAAGCAGGGATGTGAGGGTGTTTAGCTGGGTGTTCACATCGGGCCACTCCCTCTGGAGATCATCCTTGCGCTTATGCATTTCTTCAATTTTAGCCTCCGCCTCCAGATCTATACCCGCTTCAACAACCGTTTCGGTATAAGCCTCGGCCCCGAGGTACTTCGCATTGACTTCATAAAACGCCGTGATCTTTCCGCCGGCGATCTGGGATCTTTTGCCTCCGGCGCAGATGATCTTTTTCTTGCTGTAGATATTGGAATGCAGTATTGTCTCTGTGACAACGACATAACCCTCGGCCTTTACATTGGCTCTTTCAACGAATTTAGCGTAAAGATCGCCGGCGCAGACGATCTTGGCCATGTCCTTGCCCTGGATACCCTGGCGCACTACGATATTTCCCTCCGCCACAACGTCAGCCTTGCCGATATTGCCTTTTATCTCAACATTGGCTCCTGAATAGACCTTGAAAGTGTCGTTGACATTTCCGTATATTATCACATTGCCGGGAAAATTTATATCGCCGGAGGTAAGGTCGACGTCTCCGTTTATCTCGAGGATAGGCTCGACCTGGACCTTGTTGTTTTTAAAGATAACCTGCCCGTTAATATCCGAAATAATCTGGAGACCGTCAGGCGAAAGGTGTGTGTTCGGGCCCGACGATATCTTGATGTCTTTCCCGTCCCTCGAGGGTATGATCCTTCCCGTAACTGTTTTTCCCGCCCTGCCCTTTTCAGGCGGCAGTTTGGAAGCGAGGACCTGCCCAACCACAACGCTCTGTACATTATCGAGTTTATGGAAATCGACGTTGCCGTCTTCCGAAACCTCGAATTTTACCGATTCATTATCTATTTTAAAATTATACTTGATCGTCGAGTCCTTTCCCTCGACGGGCATGTCGCCTTCAGCAACGATCACGGGCATATTGTATAATTCGTTTTCCACGGCGCTTATAATAGCTTCTTTTTTTATGCCGAGCTGGACATTCTTGGATTTCAGCGTCGAAATCACTTCATCGATGTCGACAACCCTGCCGTATTTTTCCGGTTTGGTCATGGTGAGATAAGCCTTCATCTCATCGGGCGATATCTGTATCTGGAAATGGCTGTCGAACTGGGAGGGGGTGTAATCGCCGATCCTGATCATTTTCTTGCGGGGATGATCGGCTTCCCTTCTAACCGCCGCCTCATCGAACTTCGCTATCTCGTGTCCCTGGAGATAGCTGATAATTTCCTGATACTCGGGCGTACGGCCTTTACCCTGCGGAGGGGTTATCTCGAGGAAGACGCCTTCTTTGGTTATCCTGACCTTGAAAAAGCCGTCCTTGTTTCTCTGAATCTCTTCCGCTTTTATTTCTTCCTTGTAAGTCTCGTAAGCCAGGGGTTCCATGCTTTCCTCGCGGTCCGCGATAAAGATGAGGTATTTATCGGGTTTTTTCCCGAATCCCATCATACCTCCGGCCCCTCTTTCAAGGACCTGGTATTGCAGGTTGACTATGTTTTCATTCAACGCCTGCGCTGCAGTCTTCAGAGCTTCCTGCGCGGAATAAGCGTAAACCTCGATTTCCTTTTCGCCGCCCGGCGTTTCTTCTTTTTCCTGGTCTTCACCCAATAAATCTTTCAACCTATCCATATATTTACCCCTATTTAGGGTTCCTCCTCATGAAAGCGGGAGGAATATTCATTTCTGCCCTGTATTTAGCCACCGTTCTTCTCGATAACTGAAGCCCTTTTTTTTTCAAAATCTGCACTATCCTGTCGTCGCTCAGCGGATCGTCCTTATCCTCGGCGTCGATGAAGGTTTTCAAAATTTCCTTCACGCTTTTCGAGGATGTTTCCAGGTTTCCGACATTGGATGAAAAAAAACTCTTCAGGGGGATCATTCCCTTGTTCGTCTGGATGTACTTCTCGCGTACAACCCTGCTGACCGTGGATTCATGTATACTTAATTCATCGGCAATATCTTTTAATTTTAAAGGTATCTGGTATTGATGGCCCTTTAAAAAATAATCCTTCTGCTTTTCCATGATCTTCAGTATCACCTTGAAAATTATCTCTTTCCGGGACTTGAGATTTTCAATAAGCGATTTCGCGCTTTCGATGTTCTCCTTCAGGAAACTCTTCTCGTCATTAGAAAGCGAAATCCTTTTCCCCTTGAATTCCTCGCTATTGTAGAGGTCTATATACTGCTTGTTAAGCCTTATCTCCGGTATATAATCGTCATTGAGAGTGAGGTGTATCCCTTTTTCATCGACGCTGACATAAGCGTCCGGGACTATGTACTGGGAATAGCCGCTGGAAAAACCCGCGGCAGGCACCATGTTCAGCGTGCTTATGTTCTCTATAGTTTCCTGGATCTTGGTAAAGGAAACACCCAGCTCTTTAGATAATTTTGTAAACAATTTCTTTTCCAGCAATTCCGCATATTCATGTAAAATCCTGTATTCAAGGCTCTTTACCCCGAATTTTACCTTTGCCTGGATTTCAAGGCATTCCCTGGAATCGAAAGCAGCCACTCCTATCGGATCCGAATACATGAGGATCCTGCGGACCTTTTCAAAATCCTCCGCCTTGATCTTTCCGTTATCGAGAAATTCCTCGAGCGGTATCGGCCTCATCATTCCCTTTTCGTCGGGTTTCTGGAGAAGCCCGTTATCGTTTACGCTGGACAGGATCACCCCCGCGATATGCTCCTCCTCTTCGCTTAAGGGCAGTTCCTTAACCTGCTCCATCATGTATTTATACAGGCTTGAATCGTAAACCGACATATTTTCCAGGAAAGCCTGGCTGTCGAACCCCGAACTTTTAGAACGAACCCTGCTCCTGCTGTAATCGGGTTTTTTCTTTTCGAGTTTTATAACAGGGTTGACTTTGGCCTCTTCCTCGAGTTTTTCCTTCAATTCCATTCCGGGCATCATCACCAGTCCGAGCGTCTGTATCATGACTGGTGAGATTATCTGCCTTTGTTCCTGGTTGATTTCCATCCTCATAGCTTGGGTCTTCTCCTCTGTCCGGAATTCGAAATCCGTTCCTTTAATTTTTAAGCCATTCACTAAAAAAGTCAAGGTAATCATTGTCTATGGGGCCCGAGATCCTCCGGACCGTGCCCGCAGTAAATAGACATTTTAACAATTCACTATTATAATTAACCTCCACTTCACAGGGGGAAAGGATATGAGAGTTCTTGTGATCAACTGCGGAAGTTCTTCGCTTAAATACCAGCTTATAACAACTGAAAAGGAAAACGTCATAACCAGGGGAATAATCGAAAAGATCGGAAGCGCGCCCGAATATACTTATTATAAAAAAAACGGCGAAAAGGTTAAAACGGCAGTCAAGGCGGGCAATCATACGGAAGCGGTCCGCGCCGTGATGGACAACCTTGTCAACCCTGAAAACTCATTCATCGCTTCGCTCTCCGAGATAGACGCCATCGGACACAGGGTCGTTCATGGCGGCGAGGAATTTTATTCATCGGTGCGGATCAACAGCAAGGTCCTGGAATCGATTGAAAAATATTCCGAACTCGCGCCCCTTCACAATCCCCCGAACGTGCAGGGGATCAGGTCATGCATGGAGGTCCTGCCCAAGATCAGGCAGGTGGCTGTTTTCGATACGGCTTTCCACCAGACAATGCCTGAAAGTTCTTACATATACTCGCTTCCTTATGAATATTATGAAAAGTACAGGATCAGGCGCTACGGTTTCCATGGGACGTCCCATTCCTATGTAGCTAAAAAAGCCGCCGAATTCCTGGGAATAGAGCATGACAAAATCAACTGCATCGTCTGCCACCTCGGCAACGGCTCCAGCATCACGGCTGTTGATCAGGGCAAATCCGTAGACACATCGATGGGCTTCACCCCGCTCGAAGGCCTTCCGATGGGGACGCGTTCTGGATCGATAGACCCCGCTATTGTCTTCACACTTATGCAGAGGGAGAACCTCACCGCCGAACAGATCAACGGCATCCTGAACAGGAGCAGCGGTCTTATAGGAATATCCGGCGTTTCAAACGACCTCAGGGACATTAACGAAGCCGCTTCAAAAGGCAATAAAAGGGCCGCTCTCGCCAAGGAGATTCTGGTCAAGGCAATCCGCAAATACATCGGCGGCTATATGATAGAACTCGGAAAGGTGGACGCCATTATCTTCACGGCCGGCATCGGAGAAAACGAAACATCCGTCCGTGAAAAATGCACCGAAGGCCTCGAGGTATACGGGATCAAACTCGACCGTGAAGTCAACAGCAGGACAAGATCGAAGCTCGAGTGCATCAGCACTCCGGATTCGAAGATAAAGATCCTCGTTGTCCCGACAAACGAGGAACTGATGATAGCAATGGAGACAGAATCGGTGCTGAGGTAAGAGCGACGCAGTTAAGCGCAGGCCCCCGGTACTTCGACAATGCTAGCCTCCGGCTTTCGACTTGTTCAAGGCCACGGCGGACCGGATGAGGGCCTTCAGGGCCTCCTCGTCCAGCTTGTCTCCTTCGTGAAAGTCTATGGCTCGCCTTACAGTTCCATCCTGGTTGAACAGGCCGTCCGGATCATCCAAAGAAGCTCCCCTGGCGAAGGTCATCTTCACATGATCCTTATAAGTCTCGCCGGTGCAGATTATCCCGTCGTGCGACCAGACCGGTGTCCCTCTCCATTTCCACTCCTCGGCCGCTTCGGGGTCTGCCTCCCTGATCAGGGCGCGCAGCCGTGAGAGCATCTCGCCTCTCCAGCCGCCCAATTCCTCAATTCTCTCGTCGATCAGCCGGGATGGCGGTTTCGTTCCATTAGTGTCCTGCGTCTTTACCATAAATAAACCTCCTTAAAAAGGCTTTAGCACACTTCTGCCGCAGGCAATAAACCCGTATATGGCGGCTACGACAGGCCAATTACCTCCAGAAGTCAGCCGGGCGCGCAGCCAGGCAAAACATATTTATGGGCGGTTCAAAAACTAACTTTGCTATTGATAAATGATGTTCTAATTGTAATGAAACCGCCCTATGGGCACTACCTTACCGTCCTAACAGGACGTTTTTTAGAAGTGCCCTTATAATATATTCTCAACAATGCTAACAGTCAAATTGAATGCTCTATTTAAAAAAGAATCCGCTAAACCTTCACACAATGTTACTTCAATGATCCGCAGTCAAAAATACTCCTATTTGACAAACCGTGTTTATTAATTTAGAATTTTTCGCCAGGTCAAAAACAACCCCTGGGAATCGGGCGGATAAAGTAAAGTTTTCAAAAAAATCGAACCTCTGGATCGGGAGGAAAGCATGAATGGTTGTTATTTATGAACATTAGCGATAACATCGACAAGGCCCGGTCGATAATAGAGGCAAAAGCGGCAAGCCTGGGTATAAAGTATGATATCACCATCATCGCCGTTACGAAGAATATGCCCTCTTCGTATATAGTGGAAGCGTCGCAAGCCGGCCTGTCGAATATAGGCGAGAACCGCGTCCAGGAGGCGGAGAAAAAATTCGGGGAGATCAAATCCCTGCATGGCATAACAAAGCATATGTTAGGCCACCTCCAGGGCAACAAGGCAGCGAAGGCCGCCGCGATCTTCGACATGGTGCAGTCTATTGACAGCCTCGAGACGGCGGGGAAACTCGACCGGAGGTGCATGGAGCTCGGCAGGGTCATGCCTGTCCTTATCGAGGTCAACACATCGGGGGAAGCATCTAAATCCGGAGTGAAGCCGGAACTTGCCGAGGAGCTCGCCGCCGGGCTGGCGGGGCTGGGATCGCTCAAACTTTCCGGGCTTATGACGGTCGGGCCGCTTGCCGATGACGAGGCCTCCGTCAGAAGGTCTTTCAAACTTCTATTTAAGCTGCGCGAAAAACTTTTACAGGCTTTCAGCTCAGTTAAAGAACCTGTCCTCTCAATGGGTATGAGCGGCGATTTCGAAAAAGCCATCGAGGAAGGCTCGAACATGGTGAGGCTGGGAAGGATACTTTTCGGAGAAAGATCCTGAAATACGGTTCATAAAAGCTGATAAGGCATGCCGGTCAGCAGGGAAGCTCCCCGTCGAGCATCCTTAAAAAGGCTTCGATTTTTTCCCTGTCCTGAGCCGATCCGAATTGATTTATCGTAAAAGTGACCGAATCGTTAAAACTCGATAGAGCCAGCTGAAAATAAGGCGCATGCTTGATGGAGCCTGTGACAAACGCATCCGTTACCTTGATGCCGCCGAAGGAGAGCCTGTTTTTATCTATAATACCGATGTTCGTCATGGCGATGAGTGGATTGACGAATTTTTCCCTGATAATCTTTTTGACCGCAGGATAGGCAAAGAGCCTGAAAATCATCTGGAGCTTGTAAAGGCCGTTCAGGCCCGGCAGGCCGCTTTTCTGCCTGTCCATGTCCATTTTAACTTTCGCGAGGGTATCGCTGAAATCTCCGCCGGTTCCCTCTCCCGCATCGCATACGATCGTTGCAGTGAGGTTGCATATGCCTCCCGCTTTTCCATCCCTGAGATAGCGCCTTAAATCGATCATGCATGGGATGCAAAGCGGCCTGTTTTCCGGATTATCGAGCACCCTGTATAAGGCTCTTATATACGCAGCCAGTATTATATCGTTGATAGTCGCGCCGGATTTTCTCCCGTACTCCTTGAGCGCCTTGAACCGGACGGAGTCAAGTTTATGCCTTGCGATAAAGGGCATCGGATCGCTCCCCCCGTTGAGTGGAAAATTCAAACCGCTGTCATGCTTTGAGAGGTTATCCGGCAGGAGGAGGAGCTTCATCCTGTCCATCAGGCTGATCCGCCTGAAAATCTGCCCGAGGCTGCGGTCGGGCCGCCTGCCATTGCCATGCACTTCATGACCCGAATAGATCGAACCGAGCATATATAAATATTCTTTAAACCCCGCCCCGTCGCAGGCCATGTGGTTCATGATCACGCATAATGCGCCGCTTTCCTGCCCCGCCTGCCGCAGGAACCTGACAAGGATCTGGGGCCCCGCAAATTCCCATGTTTTATTTACGGCAAAACTCATCGCGTCGCCCTCGACGTCGGCGCTATCCACAAAAGTTACAATATCGCCGATCTTAATATCGGTTTCTTCCCAGTACGGGTGCCTGCGGCCCTCTACATAACGGCATTTCAGGATCGGGAAGGCGTCCATCGATAACGACACGGCTTTTTTTAACAAAACTTCGTCGAGCCCGCCGTCGAAAAATATCACTCCATGGAGCTGGTGGTCGTTATATTCCCCGAAGAAGAACTGCATCTGGTCCCAGAGCTGCGCCCTGTGACGCAAAATCCTATTCATCCCTGCTCCTTATTATATCATACTTCCCGAGCGCGGCGTCACCGTCCCATGACAATACGAACTCGTCCCCCGCCTGGACCTTTTCAACGGGAACGCTTTCCTTTTCCATCGTAAAATTCCCGATCATAGCGCCGGCTCCGGCAGCTTTCCGGCCCGCGCCGATGGCCTCTATACGGCTGCCGTTCATTATCCTGTTCATTGCCCTGACAAGGGCCGATTTAGGCCCTTTCTTCTCTATGACATGGCCCAGGAACGTATATTCCCTTATGTAGCCGCTGGTTTTTGTCGGCGCTAATTCCTGCGATACCGGCGCCAGGTTCTCATTGAAATAAAAACCGGTCGTATATTCCCTGTGGCTGACCTTCTCAAGTTCTTCGAGCATCTGCGGATCGGGCCTGGCCCCCGAGGCAAAGGCGTCGATACAGTGCCTGTAAACTCTCGTAACGCCTGCGACATAGTAGAGGCTTTTCATCCTGCCTTCGATCTTGAAGGCGTCAATGCCCGCTTCCATAAGGCGGCCAAGCTGGGCTGAAAGGTTGAGGTCCCTGGAGCTGAGTATAGCCGTGCCGTTTTCGCTTTCCTCGACGGGCAGGAAGCTGTTTTTCCTTGTAGATTCGACTAAATAATACTCCCACCTGCATGACTGCGAGCAGTCGCCGAGATTGGCGTCGCGGGTCTTGTCTTTTTTCATCGCGAGCGGCCTTTCTCCCGGCCTGTAGAGTGATTTATTCGTCAGATAATTCGAAAGGAGGCATCGCCCCGAATAGGATATGCACATGGCGCCATGAACGAAGGATTCAAGTTCAACGCTCACACGGTCGCGGATCGATTTTATCTCTCCGATGGAAAGTTCCCTGGCAAGGATTATCCTCTTCACTCCGAGCTTTTGATAAAACATGGCGCTTTCGCTGTTGACAGTATTGGCCTGGGTGCTTATATGAACGGGAAGATCGGGATATTTCTCCCTGACATAAGAGACCGCTCCGATATCGGAAATTATAATTCCATCTACGGGAATATTCTTTATCTCCGTCAGAAAATCACTGAAATCGCCGAAATGACTGTCGTGAAAAAATATATTGGCTGCAAGATACGCCTTCCTGCCTTCGCTGTGGGCATATGCTACTCCCTCGTTTAATTCGGCCAGGGAAAAATTCGCCGCACCCTCGCGCAGTGAAAACGACTTCGCGCCGAGGTAAACGGCGTCCGCGCCGTAAGCGAAAGCGAACCTGAGTTTTTCCGGGCTGCCTGCCGGGGAGACAAGTTCTATTGATTTCATCCTTCAATTATAACATTTTTTCATGTTTATTGCCTGTAATAATTGACTCGGCCGCCAATCATGCTTATCCTTTTGCGCAGGCTAAGGAGGAAACGATGCTGAAGGTGATTATGGCTACCGATACTTACTGGCCCCGGATTAACGGGGTTACCGTTTCAATCGACACCTTCAGGCGCGAACTGATAAAATCAGGCGTATCGATAATGATTTTCTCACCCGAATATCCGTCCAAAGAAGGCGTAAAATACAGCAATCATCCCCATATAGTATCTTTTAAATCAGGGGATGTTTTCAGATTTGCATCCATAGGTCTTTTCTTCGACAGGGAAGACCAGCTTATTCTTCCCGCCGAAAGGTTCCGCATGTTCGCTAAATTCGACGAGATCAAGCCCGATATAGTTCATATCCAGACCGAGTTTATGGCCGGAATTATCAGCAAATCATACTGCAGGCGGCGCAAAGTTCCAATGGTAATGACATGTCACACATATTTCGAACAGTACATAAAATTCTACCTGCCTTTTCTTCCGCAAAAATGGACGCTCGATTATTCACGCATGCGTACGGCAAAAATCTATAACGAAGCAGATATCGTGATCTGCCCTACATTATCGATGAAAGGTGTTCTCGAGGATTATGGCGTAAAGAAGCCGATAGAGGTTATACCCACCGGCATTCCGAAAGAGGATTTCGCCGGAGTATCGAAAGACAGGGAAAGGAATTCATCCTGGGTTTTTAAAAAATATCCGCAGCTCAGAGGCAGGAAAATTCTTCTTTTCGTCGGAAGAATAGCCAAGGAAAAGAACATCGATTTTTTAGTGGAGACTGTCAGAAACCTGAAACCTGATTTTCCGAAGATAGCTCTTCTTCTCGCGGGCGACGGGCCTTACCGGGAGGAACTTTCCGTGAAATTGGCCGGGGAAGGCCTCGAAGACAGCATAATAATCCTTGGATATGTCGAAAGGAAAATGCTCAAATCCCTGTATGGGGCGGCCGACATTTTTACATTTGCCTCTAAAACCGAAACTCAGGGCCTTGTCGCTACCGAGGCGATGATATGCAGAACGCCGGTAGTAGCAGTCGGGATCATGGGGACAAAAGAGGTTATGAACGGCGATAACGGAGGTTTTATGACAGGCGACGATGTCGGTGAATTCACGGCAAAAGTCTCTCTGCTCCTGACCGACAAAAAGATCTACGAGGCTAAATCGAGGGAAGCTTTTATTTATTCGCAGCAATGGACCTCGGATAAAATGGCGAAAAAGCTTCTTGCGGTATACAGAAGCCTGGTGTAAAACGATTTTTTGATATATCAATCTTGATTTCCCGGAGTTTTTTCTCTAAAGTTTCCATTCCTATAATTACCTATCCTGTAAACATTAAACCCGCACTAATTACTGGCACGCATATTGCCTTATAGTATTATCGTGAAAGGAGGAGTCTTATGAAAACCTTGATATTATTAATGGCGCTGATAAGTGCTGGCGCAGCGGCCTATGCCGATAGCGATGAGACAAACCAGGGCGTTTTCCAGCCTGAAACGCTTTTCGGTTCGCATGGCATCGCCATAGGCGCTTACGGCGGTCCTGTCGGAGGAGCCGCATATTTAGGCGGCAAGTTTTACCCCATGGCGGGCGGAGAAGGAGCAGTGATAATCGATCACTGGCTTATAATCGGCGGCGCCGGCAGGGGTCTTGTCCAGCCGGTAGTTTCACCATCCGGAAATGAAATCGAATACGGCTGGGGAGGCATGATGGCAGGCTTTATAATAATGCCGGAGTATCTTATACACCCTTATGTAAAGGCTGTCATCGGCGGCGGAAGCGTTAACGAATATTCCGGAAACATGTATAACGGGAACAACTGGAATACCAATTTCGTCCAGAGCCAGGGTTTCTTCTCACTCGACGGAGAAGTCGGCGTCCAGATGAATGTCTGCAAGTGGCTAAGGATCGATGTTTACGGCGGATATCACTACATTTACGGGCCGCTCGCATTTGACGGAATGACCGATGATAATTTCCGCAATTTCGATGCCGGAATTAAATTCGACTTCGGCTGGTTTTAACTTCCAACCCCCTCTAATGCATAAACGACTCTCGCCCCTGCGCCTTTACCGGGCGCAGGGATATTTTTTGACAAATACCTTTACCGGTTTTATAATCCTTTCTATGGCAGTAAGTTATGCATGAATACCCGGTAGCGCAAAGTATAATTAAAATCGCCGGAGAAGCCGCGGCGGCAAACGGAGCTAAGAAAATCAAGAGGATCAACCTCGTGGTCGGCGAACTTTCCGGCTTCATTGGCGATTCGATAAAGATGTATTTCGAAGTTCTTTCAAAGGGAAGCCCCTCAGAGGGCGCAGAGATATCCATCAGCGCTGTAAAGCCCGGGCTCAAATGCGCTTCCTGCGGTTTAGAATTCGAAAAACAGGACAGCCGCTCTTTTCAATGCCCCGCCTGCGGCGGAGACGCGATGCTGACCGGCAAGGGAAGAGAGTTTTACGTCGAAAGCATAGATAT
>Ga0181520_10001226_pt1 | contig 52975 bp, 39 predicted proteins | sample PEATcosm2014_Bin_29_FD_132451 | JGI IMG/M metagenome (GOLD analysis project Ga0181520, IMG submission 132451) | Peatland microbial communities from MTU Mesocosm Facility, Houghton, MI, USA - PEATcosm2014_Bin02_30_metaG | ecosystem: Environmental > Terrestrial > Soil > Wetlands > Peat | place... | reverse complement strand
TAATTCGGCGCGAGGAAGATCGCTTGCGCGCGCTCGTCGGGCGGCAGGTCGCGATAGACGGCCGAGACCGCCGCGGCCATTTCGCGCCAGCCGAACATGTCGGCGAAATACTGCGGCAGGGCGGCGAGCTGCGTGCTTTCGGTCTGGGTCGCCTTGGGCGAGAAGCCGCCCGCCTGCATGTAGGCGACCAGCGTTTCGGGGGGCAGGATCGGCAGGAAGGTCGGCGCGGCGAGGAGGCCGGGAACGACCACGACGGCGACCGCGATTCCGCGCGCAATCGGGCGCTTGAGCCACGCCTCCCATGCGACGCCGCCGGCGGCGAACAGGACCGGATAGATCGGCGTACTGTAATAAGCCTTGCCGTGCGCGACGACGACCACCGCCGTCACCACGACATAGGCGATCGCCAGCGCGCGCAACTCCGGTCGCGGCGGCCGCGCGCCCAGCCGCCACAGGCCGGCGAGCCACACCGGCGCCGACGCGAGTCCAACGAAAAGCGCCTGCTGCAGCAGCAGGCCGAGCGGCGACCGCCCGACGCTCTTGCCGCCGACGTCGGCGCCGACGACGCCGAGGAACGGCCAGCCGTGCAACGCCTGCCACAGGACATTGGGCAGCGCGACCGCAAGCGCCAGCACGGCGCCGACGTAGAGCCATGGACGCGCCAGGCTGCGCCTCAGCGGAGTCGCGACGACGCCGATCGCGAGCGCCGCCATGTAAGGGGCAATCAGATACTTGCTCTCGAAGCTGAGGCCGACGACGGCGCCGAAGGCGAGCCACCAGCGCTCGTCGCCGCTCGCGGCGAGGCGCGCCAGGATCCAAGCGCAGGCGAGCCAAGTCAGCGCCTGCAGGCAGTCCGTCGACAGCAGCACGCCGCCGACGAGCAGCGCCGGCGCGAGCAGCGTTGAGAGGCCTGCCAGCCATTGGGCGAAGCGACCGCCCCCGAGCCAGCGGGCGAAATCCGCCGTCAGCGCGACCGTCGCCGACATCGCCAGCGCCGGGACGAGCCTCAGCGGCGTCAGCGCGGTCCCGAAAAGCTTGTAGGAAGCCGCGGCGATCAGCGGAACGAGTGGCGGCTGGTCGACGTAGCCGAAGGCGGGATGCAGGCCGCAGACGATGAAGTAGAGTTCGTCGCGAAAGACGTCGTAATGCGCGTTGGCGACGAGGTGGACGAGGAAGCACGCCGCGCCGAGCCAGAACGCAGGCGCGCGCGCGATCCCGCCGAGCCTTGCCGGCCATGCAGCGTCGTTGGTCGCTGCGGCTGTCAAGCGCCGGCCTCCTCCGTCGGATTGCGCGGGCTCACAACGGGCGAAGCGAGCCCGGCGAGACCTTTAGCATGGCGACGCGGTGGTTTGCTCCAGCCGATTGGCTGCGCTCGCCGCCGCGCTCGCGTCGCTTGGTCGCAAGCCCGCCGATCGAACGCGGCCGGACCGAGTGGGGCGCACGCCGCGGCCAAGTTGCTCAAGGACGCGCGCGCGAAAGCCGCGGAAGGACGCTTCCGAGGCTTTCGCGATGTGACGGAAAAAATCCCTCACGTCCCCGATGTGAGCTTATCCAGCGCAGCGCGGCCATCGACGACGCCTATCTCGACTTCGAACGTTCGGCGCTCGCCGACGGCGAGCGGACGGATCTGCCCCTGCCGGATCAGCTCGGCCCGCCGGTCGAGGCGGTGCGTCGACGGCTCCAACCCGACGACGTACTCCTGCTCGCCGAGCATCTTCCATTGCACGAACTCAGGAAGCGTCTCGACCCGGTAGCGGACATAGCCGCCGACGCCGAGCCGCTCGTTGAAGATCGCAGCGAACGCGCGGCCGTCCTTCGCCTTCAGGTTGTGGTAGAAACACTGCTCGACGTAACCCGCCTGCGGCTCGCCCAGCCGGTCGTGGTCGGCGACAGCCCGAACTGGCGTGGATACGCGCGGCTCGACGATTCCGCCCGACGTGTAGATGCGGCTGTCCGCGCTGACGAGCGGGTAGCCAAAGTTGCAATGGTAGAGCAGCATCATCGGCTCAGGTCGATTGCCGGCGTTCTCGACGACGTCGCGCACCACCAGCGCATTCGAGCCGAGCTGTGTGGTGATTTCGCGATGCAGGAGAAGACACTCGCCAAACATCCTGGCTTGGCGGACTGTGCCCGCCAGCCGAATCTTGTAGTCGTCGCCCTGCCAACCCTGGGAAATGCAGACATCTTCGGTAGGGAGGTTGCTGATCCGGCCATGCAGGCCAAGGCTCTGGTCGCCGTCTTGGACGGGCGGACCGACGTTGCTAAGGCCGGCCGTGGTCATGAGACCGGCGAAGAAGTTGCGGAGGAACCCCTCGGCGCCGGCCTCGACGAAATGCGCCGATCCAACGACGCCGCTCTTGGAGATGTAGCCGACGGGCGCGCCTTTGTATGAGGCCCAGGCGATGTCAAGCGCGCGGCCGGGGAGCGCGGTGAACTCAAAGCCGGTTCCGGTCTTGACGTCGATCGCTGCGACGCCCTTGGCCAGGCCAGAGCTCAGCTCGCTGGCGCGAGCGCCGGCGATCTGGGAAATTTGGCCGACCCTGCGGGTCAGGTCCTCTTTGCTGACGAGGCGTCCGTAAAGCTCCACCAAGGTTGTCCTCCTTGCTCGTCGATGCGCCTCGCCTCGAACAGACTCTCGGCCGCCCCGTTTGAGCCGGCCAACCGCCATCGGCGCTGAAGGCGTCCGTCGACTCTACGGCCCTTTGGGTCATTGGTTTTTGCTTTGGCGCACAGCCAGATCAAGCGCTCGGCGCCGATTTCCGGTGGACCTCGTCAAAACGTGACGTCAGGTCGCGCTTACGGCGAGCCTGCACGACATTCGCTTCCTGAGTTGTGAGACAGGCTACGCAGGCGCGCCGCCGCCGCCGAGGTTGCTTGTCGCCGTCCGCGCGTCCGGCGGCGAGGCGCCCTGCCCTAATGCCAGAACCGTCTGTTTTCCAGAATCTTGTCCGGCTCGATGACTTTTGGACGCCGGTTTGTCGGCGTCAGTGGACAGCGGGGCTGATCGTCCGGTCCGCGATTGCGGCGGCGCGCGATAGCGTCGCGCGCACCCAGTCGCTCAGTCGATCGACCGCCCGCGCGCGCGGTTCACGGCGCGCGCCCACGCTGCCCTTTCGCTTCGCCGGGCCTCCTCGGCGATGCGCGGCGCGAAGCTCTGACCGCCGCGATCGAGCTTGCTCAGTTGCTCAAGGGAGAACAGACCGGCGCTGACGCCGGCGAGATGCGCCACGCCCATCGCCGACAGTTCCGACACCGTCATGCGTTTGACCGGTACGCCGACCATGTCGGCTTCGAACTGCATCAGTTGGTCGTTGCGGGTCGGGCCGCCGTCGACCAGAAGCCGATCGACCTTCGCGCCGCTCGCGCGCACAGCGTCGAGGACGTCGGCGATCTGGTGGGCGATCGAGTCGAGCGCCGCCCGAGCGAAGGGCGCGCGCGTGACGCCGAAGGCGAAGCCGGAGACGGTCGCCGACGCCGACGCGTCCCACCATGGCGCGCCGAGACCGCCAAACGCCGGGACCAGATGCACGCCGCGCGAGTCGGGCGTCGTTGCGGCGAGGTCGGCAAGCTCCTGCGTCGTCACGCCGAGCAGTTCCGCGGCCCAGATCAACGTCGAACCGGCGCTGCGGATGTTGCCCTCAAAAGCGAGGATCGGGGCGTCAATTTGCCAAGCGAGCGTCAGGCAGACGCCAGGCGCGCCAGCGTCGCCGTCGCGCGCGTTCACGCGGTCGACGAGGCCCATCACCGACGATCCGGTGCCGTGGGTCGCCTTGACCGGCCCGGGCGAAAACGCGCCGTGGGCAAAGAGGGCGGAATGCGAGTCCGCCATCACCGCGCCGACGGGAACGCCGTCGGGGAGAGGAGAAAGGCCGCGCGTCGTCGGGAAGGGACCCGTTGAGGCGACGACGCGCGGCATGGCGGCGGGAGGCACGCCAAAGATCGACAGCAGCTCTTCGTCCCAGCGCGCCGCGACGACATCGAAGAGTTGGGTGCGCGAGGCGTTGCCGGCTTCGACCACAGCTTCGCCGCCGAAGCGCGACAGGAGGAAAGCGTCGATTGTGCCGATGCAGACGTCTCCCGCCTTGGCGCGCGCCGCGAGTTCCGGCTGGCGATCGAGCAGCCATCTCGCCTTGGCGGCGGAGAACATCGGGTCGAGCGGCAAGCCGCTCTTGCGGCGAATGACGGGACCGAGTCCGGCGGCGCGCACGACGGCGCAGACGCTCTCGGTGCGCTGGTCTTGCCACGACAGTACCGGCGTCAGTGGCTCGCCGGTTCGACGGTCCCAAATCACGCAAGACTCGCGCTGGACGCTGAGACCGACCGAAACGACGCGCTTCGCTGCGTCGGCGTCGAGCGCCTCCGCTACGGCGCGCCGCGCGCTTGCCCAAATCTCGCCAGCGTCCTGCTGCACCCAACCCGGCGCCGGCGTCGCCAGCGACACAGGCGCCTGGCCGCGCCCGACCACTGCGCCGCGCTCGTCGACCAGCAAGCACTTGGTCGAACTCGTGCCCTGATCGATGGCGAGCAACAGCGGGCCGACCATCTCACTGCCCCTTCAATTCGAGCGCCGCCGCGACGATTGCGTCGCCGGCGACAACTTGCCGCTGAACGCTCATCCAGCGACGATTAATGCCTCGGCTGGTCTTACGCCGTTGGGCGTGGGTGGAGCAACGTGCGACCTGCGGAGCTGATCGAAATTGCGCAGTCGACCGCATTTTGCGGCAAGCGCGGTCGGGTAAGCGGACAGAATTCGATATTCCAACGCCGCGTGCGGGCGTCGCCTTCGTTCCGCCGTCCGCCTGACTCTCTGCGTGCGTGAAGGAAGATCTCGCAGTGGCCGGTCTGGCGCGAGCCCCCGGCGTCCCCCGACAATCGAAAGCCCCAGAGGGGTTTGCCTCTGGGGCTTCTGCATCGCTGGTTGCGGGGGCTCGCAACCGCCGATGGCAAGCGTCTCGTCCGATCCTGCGCCTTCGGCCAATCATCGTATCGCTTTGAGCGCTCGGACGCCGATCGCCTGAGGATCGGCCCCATCCCGTCGCGCCCGCGCCGGCTTTGCTCCCCGCCTCAATGTCGATCGAGGGCGCCCCCAATTGGCGCCCGTTCACAGGCGGACCAGCCCGTTGCAGCGACCTGAGCAAGCTTCCAGCCATCGCCGGCTTCTCGCAAGCAGACGGACATGCGGTCGACGCCCCCTTGTCTCGGCGATGGCGATATCGGGAATCGGGCGAGACGCGATCGCGGCAGGTCAACTGGCGGCTCGGACGGCTCTACAGATGGCTCCTCTCCTCCTCGGTCAGCTCACTTTTCTGTTCGTCGGTCAATTCGCCGCTGCCGATCACGCGGAAAGTGCTGGTCGGGTCGTAGCGGTCGTCTTGGCTGCTGCGATCGCGCTTCTTGTCGCGATCGTCCTGCTGCGCCGGCGGCGTTCCGTCGCCGCCGCCGAAGCCGAGGATCTCGACCATGATGATCGACGGCTGGTCGGCGTTTTGCGACTGGGTCGGCGCTTCGGCGGATTTGGCGGCGGCGCCGGCGGCGTTGCTGGCGGTGGTCAGCGCGCCAATGTCGGCGGTCGCCGCGGTCGGCACGCCGATCGCCGTGCCGCCGACCTGGATGTTGAAGGAATTGAGCACCAGCGCCGCCACGATATTGAGGTTGCCGGCGACGCGGATGCCGGCGGCGCCGGCGTCGACCGTGCCGTGCGGCGTGGTCAGGTTGACGTTGCTCTTTTTCGGATCCTGGCCGGGAACGCTCAACAAGGCGCCGATGCCGGCGCCGGTGACCAGGCCGGCCGGGCTGACGCGGCAATAGCCGTCGGTGTCGCAGATCAGTCTGAGCGGCGGATAGGCGGCCGAACTCTTCTTCCCCTTGCCGGCGTTGAGGTCGCCGTTGGCCGAGAACATGTCGACGTCGCCGCCCTGCTCGGTGAAGACGCGGCTCTGATAGATCTCGACGCTGCCGTCGGTGTAGGTGCGGATCGACCCGCCCTGCAAGGTCAGGATGCCTTCCTTGCTGGGCGATGCGACCAGGGGATCGGCGGCGTTGGCGCCGATGGTGGCGCTGCCGCCCGGCCCGAGAATGTCGATGTCGCCGCCGGTCTGGGTCTCGATCAGCGAACGCGCCATGGTCAGATCGCCGGTATGGACGGTGACCGAAGCGCCGTTGGCGCCGCCGGCGCCGTTGTCGGTGTAGCCGAGCGAAGCCGGGAACAAAGTGGCGATTGCGTCGTAGGCGCGCGCATACTTGTCGTAATAGGCGCTGGCGGGATTGTTGTAGTCGAGGCCGACCTGGGTGAGGAAATCGAGGAAGGCGCGATCGACCAGCAGCTTCTGGCGCGCCGGCGATAGCGCCTGAAAGGTCGTCCACGCCTGGCTCGGGCTCTCGCCGAGAATGCTGGCGATGTCGACGAGGTAATCGATTCCGCCGGTCCCGGCGTTGGCGGGATTCACGTAATCGCTGATCGCCGCCGTATAATCGACGCCGCCGCCGACGCCGAACAGGGCGGTGACGTCGGCGCCGGCGATCGGCAGATAGGGGATGGTGCAGGCCGAGCCGCAGCTCGAATTGCTGCCGTCGCCGACCGCGAAGACGCCGCCGCCGGAGCCCGCCGTGGTGAACGGCCCGAGATTGCGGCCGGCCGCGACGAGGAAATCGCCGGGGCCGTAGAGGGTCAGGGTGACGTCACCGGAATTGGCGTTGCCGTAGTTGTCGGTGGTCGACTCGGCGATGATGTCGCGGCCGGCGATGACGCTGGTGACGTCGGTGGAACGAAGGTTCTCGCCGGTGAAGACGGTGTTGAGGATGTCGCGACCAGCCTCGATCTTCGCCGGCTTGATCAGGCTGAACGCGCCGGTGATGTCCTCTCCCGCGTAGATGATCGCCGGAGCGTCGTCGTCGGCGTGCAGGGCCGACGACAGCGCCGAAGGCGTCGGAATGCCGAGGATGCTTTCGACCGCGCCGTTGTCGGCGTCGAGCATGGCGACCTGGTGCGTGATGATATTGGTTGGATTGGCCGGATTGGCCGCGAGGGTCGAGATCGAGCCGCCGGCGGCGAGCGTCAGCGCGCCATCGCTCGACGGAAACAGGCTGATGTCGTTGGCGATGGCGATGTCGCCGCTGACCGCCTCGACCATCAGGTTCGCCGGGCTGGTCACGGCACCGTACTGTCGTGTCTGCCAGGGTGCCCAGTTGGAGAGCCACAGCCCGCTGCTGAACAGGGTGCCTGTGACCCCATAGCCGTTATTACTCGGCGTCAGCGTATTGATCGTAACACTGCCGGCGAGGGCGGTCAGCGCGACGCCGCTGTCGGCGCCATAGCTGTCGAAGCCGGCGCCGAAGCCGTTCGGCAAGGTCCCCGTCTCGATGTCCACGGTCGCGTATGGAATACGGGTCGGCTCGAATACGCCGCCGAGCGCGATCGAGCCCCGCGCCTCAACGGTGATGAAGCCGTCCTGCGCCGCCAGCAGCAATGGCACAGCCGTGTAGGTTGTCTGGCCGGTGGTCGGATCGGTGATCGTTGGCCCATTGTCGTAGTGGTAGGTGGTCGCGACCCGGGTCGGCAGACCGGTGACCGGGTTCGACGGATCGGCGACCGCTGCGCCGCCGGCCTGGATCAGGCCGGTTCCGCGGCCGACATAGAAGACGCCGCTGTAGAGATTGTCGCCGGCCTGCACCAGCAGATTGCCGCCGCCGTAATAATGGGCGACCGGCGGATCGCCGAGCGACGTTCCGCCGCTGAGCTGGATGGTCTCGGGCAGCGAGGCGGAGATGTCGGCGATGTTGTTGGCCGCCTTCAGCGTGACGTTGCCGCCGCCGAGCGCGCCGATGCCCTGGAAGAAGGTGCCGTAGTTGATCCAGGCGCTGTACTGGATGCCGCCTTCGGCGGAATTGAATGGCGTCGCGGCGCCGACCGCGGTCCCATCGGTGAAATACCAGGCGCTCCAGAACTGGCCGGTGGAGACGCCGACGCCGCCGGTCTGGCTGCCGTCGCCGTCGACTGGCGTCTCGATGCCGATGATGTCCCGCCCGGCGGTGATGGCGACATTGCCACCGCCGTTGGCCCACGCCGGCGCGGTGGTCAGGCCGTTGCCGGAGGCGCCGGTGGTCGGGGCGGTGAAATCATTGGCGTTGGCGGCGACCGTCCCGGCGGTGTAGACGACGCCCGGCGTCGTGGCGTCGAGCAGCTCGAAATTGCCGGCGGCGGCGATGTCGATCGAGCCGGTCCCGGTGCGGACGATGGTCGGGACATCGATCGTGGCGGCGGCGTACAAGCCGGGTATCGTAATCGTATTGGCGTAGGCGATATGGCCGTCGATGGCGACGTCGCCCGTTCCATCGCTTTTGACCGCGAGCGGATTGGCGCTGTCGAACACAGCGCCGGCGACGAAGCGATAGGACGCACTGCTCGCCTCGGAGGCCAGATCCATCGCCGCGATCGGCGATTGGTTGCTGGACTCGGCGACGGGAGCTGGGGTGTTGTTCACCTGCGCGGTGCTGACCGTGCCGGCAGGAACGGAGACTGGCGGCGGCGGCTCCGGCGCGATGGGCAGAGTCGCTTTGACGGCATTGCGAACCTTATTACCGGACGAGTCTATATTCCAAGCTTGCGCGTAATTGGTAAAACTACTTTGATAGTTAGAAAATGCGTTTAGATAATTGATATAGAGGTTGAGTTTTTGAGTGGCGCTAGTGGCCGTAGCGATTTGACTATAGATAGTTTGCGCTTGGTTGAGATATGCAATTGCGTTTTGCGCGTCAGCGCTGCCATAGCTTGCCGCTTGGGCAAGTGTCTGGCCTGAACTCCCATATCTAACTCCATAATAATTCGCGTCTAGAAGGCTATAGAAAGTGCCATAGGACCCCGTATAGCCGTATGCATTACCGGCTTGGTCGTAATCGTAATAATACACATCGTTTGAAGACAATCCGCTCACCGGCGCAACTTCAGTGTTCGCGGCCTCATCGAAGGGAAGGTCCCCGACATTGACAGTCGACCAATCATATGGCGTGTAGTTGTTGGTATAGCTGGCATAGGCGCCGCTATAGGTATCTCCTTGCACCGTTACAGTCGTACCGACCGCCGTCTTTTGCGTGAACCCGTCGGTGATGCTGGCGTTGACGGCGACATTGCCGCCGGCGCGGATGGTGAGGATAGGCGCCTGGCCGTTGATGCGATAGAGTAGCTTTCCGCTCGCGTCCTCGGCGCCGAGGTTCCAGTTGGTCAGCACCGAGATGTTGCCGCCGTTGACGTTGGCCGAGGTCGGATTGTCGAGTTCGACGCCGGCCACTTCGTGGAAGTTGGCGATGCCTCCGGTGTTGGCGACGGACTTGAATCCGGGCGTTTCGACGAAGCCCATCAGCGCGCCGGCGCCAGACGCTGGATTGTCGTCGACATAGCCGTAGAAGGTCTGGTGGTCGGCATTGCCGCTGGTCACGCCGTCGGCGTTGAGGCTGGGCGTAAAATAGTCGTTGGTCAGGTAATAGCTGAGCGCGTTGCTTGTGCCGTCGTTATTCGTCAGCGCGCCGCCGGAATAGTCGGCGACGTCGTTGCCGTTGACGTCGTAAAATGAGCCGGCGACGAGGGCGCCGCTCGCGTCGTACCATCCGGCGGGATCGACGATTCCGTCGAAATGCTTGGCGGCCCCGGTGATCGCGGCGTTGTCGGCGGTGCTCCACACCGCATAGGCTTCGAGCGTGGTGGCGCGCGAGCCGCGGAAGGCGGCGGTCGGGGCGATGTCGACGTTGACGCCGCCGTCTTCGAGCAGCGGCGCGCGGATCAGAATGGCGCCGCCCGACAGGCCTTCGCTGACGCCGCCGGAAACATCGATGACGGCGTTGGCGCCGATCGTGATGGTTCCCGAATTGGCCGCGGATATGTTCTCGTAGCCGTAGGCGGAATTGTAGTCGCTGGCCGCGCCGGTGGGGACGAAGACGCCGCTCGTGCCGATCTCGACCGTGCCGCCGAGTTCGGTAGGCGACGCGCCGACCGCCAGTAGACTGCCCTCGACGTCGACGCCCTTGACGCCGAACAGGCTGATAGTCCCGCCGGCGGCGCCGCTGGCGTCGACGACGCCATAGACATTGACGCTGCCGCCGTCGGCCTGCAGCAGCACGCTGGCCGAGGTCAGCGTCTGGCCGCTGGCGATGGTGATGTCGCCGTGGCCGAGCGCCACCTCGAAGCTGCCGGTGAAGCCGGCGAGCGGCAGGGCGCCGGCCAGGCTGCCGGCGTTCAGGACGAAGCTGCCGCCCAGCGCGTTCGAGGCGGCGGCGCCGTCAAGCGCGCCGTCGAGCCTCGCCACGGTCTTGGCCGAGATCGACAGCGCGCCGGCGTAGCCGGCGCCGACGGCGGAGACGTCGACCAGCGAGCCCGAGGCCAGCGTGACGGCGCCATTGTCCGAGATCAGCTTGATCGTGCCGCCGGGCGTGGCTTCGGTCAGGTCGAACAGCGCGATCTCGGTGCCCCTGGCCTGGAGGCTGGCGGTCGAGGCGAGCGTCAGGTCGCCGCTGGTCGCCTCCAAGATCAGCTTGCCGCTCTGCGCCGCCAGATTGGCGCCGACCGCGACGCTGCCGCCGGTCAGGGTCAGCGCGCCGCCGATGTCGCTGGCCGCCAGCGTCGGCGCCTGGCCCGCCGCCGCGGCGAGGTCGAGCGCGCCTTTGGTGGTCAGCGACTGCACGGCGCCGTCGTCGGCGACCACGGCGGGGCCGGCCAGCGTGACGGCGGCCGCCTTGGCGTCGAGGCTGCCGCTGCCGGTGAACAGAACCTGGCTGCCGGCGGCGAAGCTCGCCTGGGCGAAGCCTGAGAGCGTCTTGGCGCCGGCGCCGAAGGTCACCGCGCCGCTGGCGTCGACCACGAGGCTGCCCCCTACCCCGCTCAGATTGGCGCCGGCGGCGTTGGCGGTCATCTGGCTGTCGACGAAGGCGACATTGGTTGCGGCGATAGCGATGGTCCCGCCGTCGCTATAAAAGCCGCTGCCGTCGAAGGTCAGCGCGCCAATCGGATTGGCGGCGGCGCCGAATGAATTGTCGCCATAGAGATTGAACGCCGAGGCGCTGCGCAGGGTCACCGCGTCCGCCCCGGCGAAGCTGGCGATCAGCCTGGGCGAGACGACGAGGCCGCCACTGCCGCCGCCGCCGCCGAGATTGACGATGTTGGCGGCGAGGTCGAAGTTTTTCGCGCTGAGGACCTCGTCGGCGGCGATCGTCGTCGCGCCGCTGGAATCGAAGGTCAGCGCATTGCCGCTGATGCTGACGTCGGCGCCGATGGCGAGGCTGCCGAGCGGCGTCGCCGACGCCGGCCCGGTCGCCGTCGGATTGGTGGCTGGCGGCTTGTAAACGCCTGGCACGAAGTTGCGCGTCACCGTCACCATCGAACCGTTGGAAACGCGCAGCAGCGCGCCGTCGCCGCTGACTCCGGCGCTGTAGGCGGTCAGCGCGCCAGTGGTGGAGTTGTACTGCGCGACCGGATTGACGCCGAAGATCAGCGCGCTGTCGGAGCCGGCGGCGACCGCGCCCTTGGCGGCGATGACGCTGCCGGCGTCGACCATAAGGCCATGGATGGAACTGCTGGCGCTGGTCGGGGCCAGCGAGACCAGCAGCAGCTCGGCGCCGGTCAGCGGATGGGCGGCGTCGCTGTCGACCTCGAGATTGAGCGCCGTGGCGGTGATCAGCGTGCCGCCCGCGGCCTGCGAGCGGAGGCCGCCGATCAGCACGCTGCCGGCGCCGAGGTCGCTGATCTGGTCGGCGTCGAGGACGAGATAGCCGGCGTAGGCGGAACTGGCGGCGAAGCCGTCGCTCGACGCCGTTCCGAAATTCGACAGTTGGTCGCTCGCCGCCACGACGATGTTCGCGCCGGTGATGTCGACTTCGCCGGCGCGCCCGCCGGTCGCCGGCGCGAACGCGTTCGTGGCGTCGAGGACCAGCTGGTTGGCGGCGGCGACTGCGAGCTGGCCGGCGTCGCTGGCCAGCCGCGGCGTCGCCGCGCCGTTGGTCGCCGCCAGCTTGGCGAAATAGCTGTCGCCCGAGGCGACGTCGATCTCCGAATACTTGGTCCAGGTGGAATTCGGTTGGATTTCGAACATCGCCGTCGACGACGATCGCGCGCCGGTGACGGCGTTGGCCAGCTGGCCGGTCATCATGATCGAGCCGTCGGCGGCGACCGTGGCGGCGGCGGCGGCGCCGGTGTTGGTCGACATCGCCACCACCCGATAGGCCCCCGGCAAGGTGGCGTAGCTGGCCGGCAGCAGCGTGTAGGTTCCGGCGGCGATCCCGTCGCCGCCGACGAGCGTCACCGCCGAGCCCAGCGCCACGGTTTCGCGGGAGGTCGGATCGTAAGGCGCGACCTTGGCCTCATAGCTCGGCACCAGCGCATAGATCTGGCGGGCGTCCGGGTAGAGCGGCGTGGTGACCGAGACGCCGTCGACATAAGTCGTATTGTATTGCGACAGCACGTCGCGCGAACCGCCGGTGCCGGCGACGAACTCGGTCGCATAGACGTCGCCGCCGCCGCTGGCGTCGATCGTCGCGCCGGCCTGGGTGACGATCGACGCGCCGCCGAGCACGATCAGCTTGGCGGGCGGGCCGTTGAGGACCACGCTCCCGTCGCTCCAATTGGCGCCGTCGACGGTCGTTCCATAGGGAATGTCGAGCCCGGCGGCGGAGACCGAGGTCAGGCTCCCCGGCGCCAGCGTGACGTTCTGGCTGGCGACGGTGGAGATGCCCGCGTTGCTGAGCAGCCCGAGATAGACGTCGCCGACCGGGTCATAGGCGTTGCCGCTGCTGTCGGCGGCGTTGCCGATGAACATCGCCGGCAGCGTCTGGCTGCCGCCGTAGCCGAGCTGGATCGTCCCCAGCGGCGCGTAGAGCGCCCCGCCCTGAACGATGTTCGGCGCGTCGACCAGGATTGCGCCGCCCGCCGACAGCGGCGCGACGGGCGCGGCGCCGTTCGACTTGAAAGCGATGGCGTTGACCGGGGCCGTCGGCGTGGAGGCGCGCAGGTCAAGCCCGAGCGACATCAGCAGGAAGGCGGTGTCGGCGGCGGGATAGATCTCGCGCGCGGCGAGAGTCAGGTTGTCGGCGACCAGCAGCGCGCCGATCGACGGCAGGCCGCCATAGCCGCTGCTGGTCAGGGCCGTGCCGCTGGCCGCGGCATAACCCGCGCCATACAGGTAAACGCTGACGGCCGGGTCGTAATTGTTGAGGAAGCTGATGTCGCCGCCGCTGATCAGATTGACCTGGGCGGCGTTCGACACCACCGGGACGCCGGCGAGGTCGATCTCGGCGCTAGCGTCAAGCGTCAGCGTTCCGTCGGCGAGCGTCGGTTTGGCGACGACGCCGTTGAGGAAGCGGATATAGCCGGCGGAGAGCGTCACTTGGGTCGCGCCGATGGTGTTGATGTGGCTCGGCGTGGTGGTCGACGCGTAGGCGGAGGCCGGGGAGGTCGGCGTTATGCCAGCCGGCAGCAGAGTGATCGCGCCGTTGAGATAAAGCGCGGCGGGGAGATCGACGGCGACGTTGCCGGTGAAGGCGATCGCCCCAGTGAGCGAGACGGAGTCGAGCCCGCTGGCGTTGAGCGTGTCGGCGGTGACGAAGGCCGCGCCGCCGGACATGCCGGCGGTCAACGTCTTCAAGTCGGCCTGCGTCGCCGGCGCCGTCCGGCCGGCGAACGCCGCCGCCATGTCGCCGCTCTCAGCGATGACGATGTCGTTGTAGGCGAGGACGGTCGTGACGTTGTTGATTGCGCCAATGGCGCCGAGATTGAGCGTCCCGCCCGTGGCCAGCGGCGCGCCGCCGGCCGCGTCGATCGTTCCGCCGAAGTAGAGACTGCCGCCGGTGAAGGTCAGCGTCCCGCCGTCGCTCCAGATCGGTTGCGCGGCGAAGCGAGCGCCGGCGAGGCCGCCGATCGGCTGCTCGATCGTCGCGCTGGCCCCGGCGAGGTCGAAGCGCGCGCCGTCGAGGACGATGATCGGCCCGGCGCCGCCGAGCGTGATCGCGCCGGCGTGGAGGACGCCGCCGGTGGCGTAGGCCGCGACCAGCGGGTTGGGAACATAGACGCCGTCGACGTCGAGCACGGCGTCTTGGCCGATCCAGATGTCGAGGCCGCTCGCGGTGAAACTCGAGCTCTGGTTGAAGGCGATGGCGCCGGCCGGCGCGACGATCGCGCCGTCGACGGTGATCGCGCCGATGGCGTTGAGGGCGATGTCGGCTTGCGGATCGGCGACGATCGCCGCGCCCTGCGGGATGACGATGCCGGCCGTGGCGACGTCGACGACGCCATCGCCCAGACTCCCCTGGCTGAGCGACAGGCTGACCGGCTGGCGCAGCCCGTCGGCGGAATAGCCGAGGCTGGCGAAGTCGCGCAGCTCGGCCCCCGTCGCCGGCAGCGCCGCGCTGGAGAGCCGATAGTTCTGCTGCTTCAGGGTCAGCGTCGTCCCGGCCGTCAGGTCGACGCCGCCATAGATGCTGGTCAGGCTGTAGCTGGAGAAGCCGCTATTGAAGAACGCGGTCGGCAGCGTGATCGCGCCGACCGCGGCGCCGGGGGCGATGGCGGTCGCGGCGCCGTCGATCGTGATCGTCGACGCCTGCAGGGTGAAGGCGCCGCCCTTGTTGAGCGCGCCGGCATAGATCGCGCCGTCGAAGGCGACCGAGGCGGTCAGCCCGTTCGGCGGGGTCGGCGTCAGCGCCACATAGTCAGTCGCCGTGCTGGGATCGGCGGCGAAGACATAGCCGCTATGGCCGTTCAGGTTGGCGTCGTAGCTGCTGTAGGCGGCGAAGCCGACGCCGGTGTAGAGGAGCAGCGACAGGCTGCCGCCGGCGCCGGCCGGCAATCCGTCCGCGCCGGTCTTGAGCTTGCCGGCGACGCTGATATAGCCGCCGCTTTCGAGGTCGATGACGCTGCCTTTGGCCAGCACGATCGACTGCGTCGCGTCGGCAGCGTTGGCCACCAAGTCGCTCCCGCCGCCGCCGTTGCTGACGGTGCCGACGCTCTGGTAAGTGCTCTCGCAGACGGTCGAGATCGACGCCGAGCCGCCGTTGATGAAGGCGGCGCCCTGCAACGCGTCGCCGGAGAGGCCCGCATCGTTGACCCACAGGCCGGAGACGTCGAGCAAGGCGTCGGGGCCGATCGTCACCGCGGCGACCGGCGGCGCGCCGGCGCCGGCCGACGGCGTGTCGCCGGTCAGCGTGATCTTGCCGGCGTGGGCGGTCAGCGTCCCGTCGAGAGTGGTGACGCCAGTCAGCGTGATCGAGCCGCCCGACAGCACCGACAGGCTGGCGCCCTCGGCCATCGATAGCTCATAGGCGCCCTTGATCGAGATCGAGCCGAGCTGGTCGGCCGACAGCGTCGAGGTCGAATAGGTCAGGGAATATTGCGGGTTCGCCGCGGCGCCCGTGTTGTCGAGGTTCAGGTTCGATCCGAGCGAGAAGCCGGCGTCGAGATAATCTGGCGCCGTGCTGTCGAGTACGATGGCGTCGGGCAGGCCGGAGCTGTTGGCCCGCGCCAGATTGATGGCCAGCGCCGCGCCGGTCGGCAGCTGGTCCGGCGTCGTCTGCGCGCCGCCCGTTCCGGTCGCCGCTTGCGCCAGCAGGCGCTGCTGACTGCCGATGACGATGTCGCCGACGAGATCGCCTTCCAGCACCGGGTTGGTCGCGGTGACGCTGACGCCGCCGGCGCTGACGCCGTCGATATAGCCCGGCTCGTAATAGCCGTGGGCGAGCAGCGGGTCGGTGTAGATGTCGTTCAGGGCGGCATCGACCTGGCCGTTGATCACGTGCTGAACAACGAATTCGCCGGCGACGCCGGAATAGGCGATGAACGGATTGGCGCTGCCGATGTCGTAGAGGCCGCCGTTCGCGCCGGCCAGCCGCGTCGTGTCGATCGTCGCGCCGGTGAACTGGATGTAGCCGCCCGAGACGTCGACGGTCGAGCCTTTCGCCGACAGAACGTCGAGGAAGGTCGCGATCGTCAGCTTGCCGCCCTTGGTCAGCAGTTGATCGAGCGACTGCGGGATATCGCCGAGATAGCCGGCGCCCGACGAAGCGAACAGCGGCGAGCCGACCCAGCTCTCGCCGTCGGAGCGCGCGCCGCTCAGGGCGAGATCGATGGTCACCGTCTGGCCGATCAGGTTTTTCGCCAACGGCGTGTCGGCGACGTCGTTGGCGGTGACCTTGAAGGTGTAGAGATAGTCGGCCGCCGAGCGGGTGGCGATCAGCCCGGCGAGGTCGATCTCGCTGCCCGTCTCCAGCAGCGCGCGGCCGAGCGGCGCGCCGCTTTGGCCCGGGGTTCCCGTCACATTCATCGTCGCGCCCGGCGCCAGGATCAGCGCGCCGGACTGCATGTCCATGTTGGTGGTGGCGATGGCGATCGATGGCGGCGCAAACGCCGAGACCGAAGTGGTGGGGATGGTCTCGCCGTTCTCGTCGGGTAGGATGGCGGTGAGGCTGCCCGGGCCGAAGGTGGTCGTGTCGGCCGTCGCGATGGTGATCGCGCCGGCGCGGGTGATGCTGGTCGTCGCCTCGACGACGCCGAGCTGTTCGACCTCGTCGCCGAGCAGGGTGATCGCGCCGCGGGTCGAGCTGAGAAGCCCGCTCACATCGTTCTTCACCGCCGAGCCGCCGCTCACGGTGGGAGGGGGGAACGCCAGCGCCTGCGAATTGCCCTGGCTGAGCGTCGCCAGCGTCGGGTCGAGGACGGTGAAGCTGGTGGCGGTCGAGCCGGTCGCCGGTTTGGTCACATAGACGGCGTTGGCGGCGGCGAGGATGATCTGTCCCGCCGCCGTCGCGATCGAGCCGGCGTTGCTCACTTGCGGACCGGCGAGCAGCACGTAGCCGCCGTTGTCGAAGCCCGAGACGCCGCTCACCGTCGAAATCACAGCCCCGGCCTCGACCTGCACGCCGACGTTGAGGCCGGCGGCCGCGCTGGCCGACAGCACCAGAGTCCCGCCGCTGCTGCTGCCGTTGATGTAGAGACCGCTGTTGATGAAGGCCGTGTTCGCATTGTCCTCGTTGGCCGGCGCCAGCGCCGCCGCGCCGCCGGCCGTGGTCCCGACCTGCACATAGTCGCCGCTGGAATTGAGCGCGCCGACGTTGGTCGTCCCGCTGCCGCCGTAGCTGTTGATGTCGCCGGCGACCGCGATCAGCGTGTGGACGTTGATCTGGCTCGTGCCGGTGAAGACGATGCCGTTGGGGTTGATGATCAGCACTGTCCCGTCGGCCTTGATCTGGCCGAGGATGTGGCTCGGGCTGCCGGTCGCGTCGATGCGGTTGAGGACGATCCAGCTGTTGCCGTTGCTGGTGTTTCCGCCGCTCTGGTCGAAATCGACAATGGTGTTCTTGCCGACGTTGAACTGCTCCCAGGTGGCGATCGCCCGCTGCGAGGTCTGCGTCAGAGTGACGGTCGTCTGGCCGGCGCCGGTCGTCTGCGTCGGCAAGCTGATGTTCTGCCACAGCTTCGCGTCCGTCCCCGCCGTCACCCGTGGATCGACCACCAGGCCGCCCGCCGTCAGCCCGTTGGGCACGGAACTGGCGCTAGCCTGCGCGGCGGCTCGCGCCGCCGACTGCAGCGCTTGCACGCTCTGAACCGCCTGCGCCGCCCGCGACAGTGCGTTCTGCGCCTGCTGGGCGATCGCCGCCGCCTGCTGCGACCCCGCCGTCGCCGTATCGACCGCGGCGGTGGTCGCCGAGAAAGCCGGCGCGCCCCCAAGCGGACGAGCGTCGGCGGCCCCGCCGGCCGCAAACAGCGTCAGGGCGCTGACACTGGCCAGAAGAGCGGCGTGAAAGGGACGAAGAGACCGAAATGCAGCGGTTCGGGCGGCCAAGGTCGGCTCTCCTTCTGGCATGGTCGCGACCGACGGCGTCGGTCACATGGCTCGCCGGACGCAAACGGCGAGGTCTCACCGCCTAGACGAAGGCTGGAAGCCGAAACCGTAAGACTTTTGCGCCGACATCTTCCGACCAACAAGAACCCGCCGCCGCTCTCAGCTCAACACAACGACCCCGCCAGGCAGGGCCCGGCTCTTGGCGCCAAACGCCTGATCGAGCCGCGCCAAGACCTCGTCGATGTGGTCGATCCTGAAGCGCCCGCTGACGACCTCTCGCCCCAAGGCGGCGTTGAGCAGGATCACCCGCCCGGGACGATACCGATTGATTTCGTCCACGACTTCGGCAAGCGGCGTGAGACGGAAGATCAGGACGCCTTGCCGCCACGCCGTGACCTGCTCCGGATCAACGACCGTCACCCGCCCGAACCCATTGTCATCGTAGCGGACTTGTTGTCCGGGACCGATCGCCATCGCGTCGGCCCGCCGCTCGACCCGGACGCCGCCCGCGACGCAGGTCACACAGACCGCTGGTCCGAAGCGTCGCACATCAAACTGGGCGCCGGTTGCGCTCGTCCTGCCGTCGGCGGCGAGCACGACGAGGGAATGGTTCGGTTCGGATCCCGTCGCAAACGACGCTTCGCCGGCGATCAGCTCGACTCGGTCGCCGCCCCCTTCGGACGGTCGCAGAGCGATACTGGTCTGCGTGTTCATCTGCACTGAGACGTCGCCCGACAGGGCGACCTGCCGCTGCTCGCCCGTTGCGGTGCGATAATCGGCCATCAACTCGGCAAGAGACGGCCACAGATCAAGCGGCGGGCGGACGACCGCACAGGCCGCCGCGGCTGCGGCCGCGGCGAGCCCCCCGCCGAGGACAGCTCGCCGACTCGTCGTGCGCCGCCACACGTTCAGATGCGCAAGACCGGACGATATCTCGCCGCGCCGGCGCAAATTGCCCGCCGCCGGCCTGAATTCCTTCCAAAGCCGGCTCGCATCGGCGTAGGCCGCTTGGTGGGCGGGACTTTGCCGGCGCCAGCGCTTCAGCGCCTCGGCGTCGGCGACTGTCGCCCGACCCGACTCCAGGCGATGAATCCAGTCCACGGCTTCGCGCCGAAGCGGATCGAGCTCAATGCCCTCGTCGTCCACCTCGTTCATCCTTGCCTCACGCCAGCCAGGGCCGCCCATCGGCGCCGCCAGCCACGTCAACAGTCCTCGACTTCAAGACGATATTCGCCGCACGAAACCGTATTGTCATTCCACGATCCGGCCGCGGCGGGAGAGGCAATATTCATGGGCGAGCTTCAGCTCCTTTTCGACCAGGCTCAGCGAAATCCCCATTCGTTCGGCGATCTCGCGGCGCGGCATCCCATCGAGCCGGGCCGCGACGAGAATCTCCCGTTGGCGCGGCGGCAGCTCGGCGATCGATTTTTCGACCTCCCGCAACTCCGCGCGCGATTCGGCGACGGACTCCTGGCCCGGCGCTTCGTCGGCAAGGTCCAACAGCTTCTCGATTTCCACCGCCGTGAGATACCGGCGATCGGCTCTCGCGCGATCTCGAGCGATGTTGAGCGCGACCCTGAAGAGATAGTTGGCCGGACTCCGCACCGCGCCGACAGCTTCGGCGCGCTGGAGCCGCAGCCAAGTATCCTGTATCGCGTCGCCGGCGAGATCCGGCGATCCCAGGCGCTGCGTCAGCCGCGTCTTCAACTCGTCGTAGCTTTGAATCAGGAATTGGCGGAGCGCGGCCAGGGTCGTATCCGTCATGGCCCGGCCTTCACGGCGCGCTCTCGCAGGCCGGCGCCGTCGCAGTCCCGCCTGACGTCCGGCGCATTCGGCATGATGACGATCGTGATTGGCTGCGCCAAGCCCGCCGGCGGGGGATTGTCCAGTCGCAGACCTCGCAGGGTGTCGTCGATTCTCCGATCGAGTCCGATGTTTCCGGTCGACGCGAGCCGTTTCTCCTGCAGCACGCCGCCGGAAGGACCGATCCAGAGCCGCGCCGCCACCCGATAGCGCCCCGGCAGAACCTCGCTCTTGTCGCAAAACGCGCTCTTCAGCCGCGCCTGGAGACGACCGTAATAGCGCAGCAGGAAGGTCGATTGGACGGCATCCGTGCCGGAGGCGCTCAATTCGGCCGGCGGCGTCGGAACCAAGACGAAGAAGTCCGCATCCTCAAACTCTGCCGACAGCCCGGTTCCGTCGAGCAGGGTCCGCAGCGCCGCCGCCGGCGTGTAGACCCCTTCGACCGCGCCAGAGCGACGCCCGGCCGCCAGCGCGCCGTTGTAGAGCACCTCGCGGCCCGAACCGCGGGCGTAAGCCTCAATCGCCGAACTCAAGGGCTGGGATGGAATGTCGAACGGAATAACGCCTGATCCCGCCGGCTGGCCGCCTCCCGCCGCGATCGCCGCGCCACCGCTGCCGATCGAAACACCGAGGCAAGCGGCCCAAAAGACGCCCCTCGCCGTGACAGACGCGACCGAATCTCGTGATCGCGGAACCGAAGTAAAACGCACCACATCGCGAATCGGCCCGCTCCCAGGGTCACCAGCCGGAACAGTCCGCGCGGCTCACAACATCACCCGTGAGGCGCTTACGGCGCCGCGCACACCGTCATGAAAAGAATAGGCTCAAGATGTGACAATCCCGCGTAGGGCCAGCGGGGCCGTCCGAAACTTCGTCGGTCAGCCCGGCCTATGAGAGGTCAACGAATTTTCGGGCCGCCGATCAGTTAGCAAGTAGTGAAGTGTGTACCGTAAGCCTCCGCCGAGGGCCGCCTAGTTTGGATCGTCGCGTCGGGATAGCGCGCTAGGCGTGGCGCGATGATCGTGTCCATTGAGACGATAGTGGACACGATCGATGTCGGAAGTCGCGGAGGGCAGCGGAAGGGCCGATAGGCGGCGTCGCCGCCGCGAGTGGTCTGCGGCCGAGAAGCAAACGATGTTGCCCGAGAGCTTCGCGCCTGGCCCGCCGACGTCCTCCGGCGCATCGCCGACAGCCCGCAATCCCAGCTCGCCGACCTGCTCCCCTGGAACTGGCGTTTAGAGAACTTGCGCCAGAAAGTCGCCTGACCGCAGTCTGCACCGGAGAGTTACCAGTTAGCGTTGAACGATGGATATGCGGGAGCGATTCAGGAGGACCTGGATGAAGTGGGACGACCACGACCATGGCGGCTCAACCCGCTTGGCAACGAGACTCGCGCGACTGGCTGTCGCAGCGATCTGTATGATGGCGTTTGTCGGGGCTGCCAGCGTAGCGCTCGCCGGAGACAATCCGCTGCTCGGCACTTGGAAGTTGAAGTTATTCGTGCGCCAGGACGTCGCGACCGGCGAACGCCGGCCCGCGCTCGGCGACCATCCCGAGGGTTATCTCGGCTACGCGCCCGACGGGCGCATGTACGCGCTATTCGTCGCCGGAGGCCGCGTGGTTCCCGCTGGCGACCAGCCAACCGACGCAGAGCGCGCCCAACTGCACAAGTCGATGCTTGCTTATGCCGGGACGTACACGATCGCCGGCGACAAGGTCGTCCATCATATCGATATTGCTTGGAACAATGCGCGCCTCGGGTCCGATCAGGTCCGATTCTTCAAGCTTGACGGCGACACGCTGACTCTCACGACTGAGCGCAACAAGAGCCCGATCGATGGGAGCGAAGGGTTCGGCGTGCTCGAGTTTGAACGAGTCAGGTAACCGGCGCACCGTCGCCGGTTCGCACCAATTGTGAGCCGGCCGTCACGTCTGACTTCCGTCAAGCGGCGCCCCCGTGGCCCTCGGCGCAAGCTTACTGCGTACCCAACGGCCCGAGTAAAGCGAGGTTCTTGGTTTGCTTCTTCGACGGATGTGATCTCTCCACCGCCAGACCTCAGCCGACATCATCGAAAATGATGACGGCCGCGGCCCCCGCGAACGACCCAACAGGAAGAGGCGGTGCGATCCGACGCGTCTATCGGCCGAATTATCGCCCACCCCTGCCGCATATCAGCGTCGAATTGCCGCGGACGCGAGGATCCTAGCTTCAATTCAGCGATAACAAGTTGCTGCCGGGCCAGCGCGAAATCGAGTTGCGCCGAGGGATTCGGCGGTTCTGCGCTGGTCGCGGCGCGGCGACAGATCGCAACCGGCCGAGTCCCATGCGAACCCACCCTCCTTCGCCGGACAGCAGACGGCGCTTGCGCAATTTCAACCGCGAAAGCTATATCGAGTTGTATATAATTTGGGCTTTGACGAAATGCAGAAACGTGAGCTCAAATCATAAGGTTAGGCGCGAGGCCTTGACGGCCTCCGCTGGGCTCGGCGCGCAACCGCCGGTGTCCGGCCGTTGAAATTCCGGCTCGCGCCAACAGGGGGGAAGTGACATGGATTTCGACGACTTAATCGCGGCCGTTGCTGAGCCGGATCCGTCAAAGGAGGCCACGCTCGAGCTGCTGAAGCGCTCCCGGGAGCCGGTCCTTGCGCTGCGATTGTTCGCAGCCGCATCTAATCTGCGGGACGAGACGCTGGGCAAGACTTTGTGGTGGTCGGCGGGCATTTCATCGATCCGGCCTTGCCACATTGAGCCGCTATGCGGCTACTGCGCCGATTTCACTGGAAAGACTTTTCCCGTCGAGGAATTGGCGGCTTCGGTGAAGGCCATCGAGGCGCTGGGCCTTCGCCATCTCCATCTCTCCGGAGGCTCCGACCTCAACGGCAGCGATAACGAGATGGCCGAAATCATCAACGCCATTCGGGATGCGTCGAAGATCGAGATCGAAGTCAATCTGGGGCCGTCTTTCAGTCGCGACGGCGTGCGCCGGTTCAAGCAGCTTGGCGTGTCGAGCGTCACCAGCTCGCTAGAGACATTCAATCCCAACATTTTCGCTCGTGCCAAACCCGGCGATAGCCTTGCGGCGCGCAAGAACTTGATCGAGGTGTGCGAGCAAGAGAGTGTATCGGTGCGGAGCATGATCCTCGTCGGGCTTGGCGAATCGGAAGCGGACCGGATCGATCACCTCTTCTGGCTCAAACAGTTTTCGCAAGTTTATCAATTGCGGTTCTCGCGTTTCATGCCCCACCGTGGCACCGCGTGGGAGGATCATCCCCGCTGTTCGCCTTGGGAAGTCGCACGGCTCGTCGCCGTGGCGCGGTTGTTGATGCCGTATGTCGATCTAGGCTTGGCAGCCGGCAACAGCTCCGACGACATTCCACTGTGGTACGCCGCAGGCGGAGGCAACCAAGTGCTCGGCGCCTCGATCTCGATGCGGAAGGGCAAGGTCAAGGAACACCCGGGCGAAACCGTCATCGACGTGACGGACCGCGTCTCCTTGGTCAGCCGGATGGCGCATATCGAGCGGGTCGTCGCCGGTCTCGGCCGCCGCATCAGCGTCGAATTGCCGCGGGCGCGCGGACTCTAGCCTTAACCCACCAGCAACCAATCGCAGCCGGGCCGGCGCGAAATCGTGTCGCGCCGAGGGATTTGGCGGTTCTGCGAGGGTCGGATCGCGGCGACGGATCGCAGCCGGCCGACATTCCCGCAAACCCACCCTTCCCCGTTGGTTCACAGACGGCGCTTGCGCAATTGCAGCCGTGGTAGCTATATCGTCTCGTATATAATTCGGACTTGGGGGGAGTTCAGAATCGTGTCGCCGAATCATCACGCTAGACGCGAAGCCTTCGCTGCGTTCGCCGTCCTTTGCGCTCAACCACTGTTGGCCGGTTGTGGCGCGGCAACCGCGCAGGAGACCAACAACCTGCCGCCCGTCAATGTCGTCGCCCCTGGCAATGCGCAGACTCCCCAACAGGGGCCGAAGCCGGGCGATCCACTCATCAATCCGGCGGCTTCGACCAATCCCAATCAGACGAGCACGGTGACGGGCGAGGGCGTTCAAATTCTCGGCGGGCCGGCGCAAGCAAGCACCTACAAACCGCTCGATCTCATGCCGAGCGTGATTGAAGATTCCGCCGATCCCTACGGCCTGTCGTTCAATCGGAGCATCACCGTTCGCGGCGTTTCCGACTTCTTCATGTCGCGCACGGTCGATGGTTTGCCGATCGGCGGCATCGTCGGCGGCGCAGATTTCATCGATTTGAGCAACATCGGCGCGGAAACCCTCTATCGCGGAAGCCTCGAGTCGAACCAGGGGCTTGGCTTCTCCAACGCGGCTGGGGTGCTCGACCTTCACGTCCTGCCGCCGGCCGCCAAGTTCGGCGGCACGATCAGCCGAGGCTTCGGATCCGACGGCATGTACCGCACGGCCGGGCGGATCGATTCGGGCCTGCTCCCCACGGGGACTTCGTTTTTCATCTCCGGGTCATTCACCGACGCCGACAAATGGAAAGGCTACGGCGACGCGTCACGCGAGAACCTTATGGTCGGCGTCACGCAGACCTTCGGCAGCCAGCTCGATGCGTCGATCTATTACGCCCACAATAATCAGAAGGCGAATAATTATCTAGGATTGAGCTTCGCGCAGGCCCAGAACCTCAGCGCGAATTACTGGCTAGACTATGGTAAAACTCCAGTCAATTACAACGCTGCTAATTATTATGGATTCAACGTACAGCAATTCACCGATAACGCCGTTTGGGGGGAAATAAATTATCATGTTACCCCCGATCAAACATTTACGTTCAAGCCATACTATTGGGCGAATGACGGATACGAGCTTTCATCAACCGCGGGCAGCGGCGCAAAATCTCCCGGCACGGTATCTCTTTGGCCTATCGACAACAATAATCTCGGCGCCATCGCCGAATACAAGATTCATTTCGGCTGGAACGGCGATCTGCTCCTCGGCTTCTGGGCTCAGCAAACCAAGCCCGAGCCTCCGCCGCTGGGCAAGACGGCGTTCACGGTGACAAACACTGGCGCCCTGGCGTGGAAGGGTTGGTCGGTCTTGGCCAAAACAGACGATCACGACTTCTATAGCCCATACACACAATACACGCAGGCGATCGGGGCGACGACCGTGACGGGCGGTCTCAGACTTCATGTCGAGAGCACACCTTGGATGCAGTATTACAATACGGCCGGATTGCCGGACGTCCCTTACGCCGACATCTGGTCGTATAACCCCACAGCGGATACGCATGCTTATGCGCCAAGCCGCACGTTCTACGAATGGCTGCCCAATATCGGCGTGCGCGAGCAACTCAACAACGACTGGAGCGCCAGTGTCGCTTACAGCCGCAAAGTGGCCCGCCCGGACTGGGGGCCAGAAGCGTCGCAGTTCACGAGCTACGAGGCGGCTTTCTTGAAAGAAGGGATGAACCTTCAGAGCCTGATGAACATGTTACAGCCGGAAACCGTCGACGAAGTCGACGCCAGCGTGCGTTATCAAAGTGGCGGTCTCACCATAGAACCCATGCTTTTCGGCTTCAAGACGCATAACAAGGAAGTGCTCGTCTTCGATCCAAACGTTGGCCAGAGCTACTACCAAAGCAACGCGGCAACGACCGGCGCCGGGGCGGAACTCGAGGCGAGCTGGGTTGTGAACCCGCAGTGGACTCTGGTCGGCAGCTTGACCGCCCAATCGGAGCGCTACGACGCCAATATCGCCACCGGCAGCGGCGCCGTCATGGATATCAAGGGGAAGATGGTTCCTTACACGCCGGAATACGCGGCCAAACTGGCGGCTACCTACACCAATGACGGCTTCTCGATCACGCCCGTCGTCCGCTTCATTGGAACTCGCTACGGTCTCGCCACGGATGCTCAATCGGTTAGCCCATACGCCGTCGCCGACGTCACGGCATCCTATGAATTCGGCACCAAGCTCGGATTGACGCCAATCACTTTCAACTGCGGCGTCATGAACCTGTTCAATGCCGAATACATCGGCGCGATCTCCGTCAACGAGGACAATCTGAGCAGCACGTCGTACTACGTGGCGCCGCCGCGCACCTTGTTCGCTGGCCTCACAGCGAAGTTCTGAATGTGACGATCGATCAGACGCGGGGGTGGGCTCGATGAACAGAGCGCTCACTCTCGCGCTTTTGGCGCTTCTCTCTGTTGCAGTGTCGGCGGGCGAGGTGAGTGCGCGGACGGTTTCCGACATGGCCGGTCGGAAGATCGAGTTGCCCGACAGGGTCACGCGCATCGTCACGCTCGGCGCGACGCCAGTGGTGAACGGTTTCCTTTTCGCTTTCGGGGCGCAAGACGAGATCGTCAACGGCCTGCCGCTACAGCTTGCGCACAAATTCCAATATGTCTTCGCGCCTGGGCTCGCGGGCAAGCCACTCGTGCAGAGCATGGAGGGCGGCTTCAGCATCGAGGCGATCATCGCTTTGCGGCCTGACGTCGTTCTAACCATGGATCTCACCGCAGCACAGGCGCTCGAACGCATGGGCGTGCCGGCGCTTTATCTGCGATGGGCCGCGCCGACAGACATTGAACCCCTGATGCGAACGTTGGGAGCCGTTCTGGCGGCCCCCGCCGCCGCTAAGGAATATGTCGACTATTTCGAGGCCGTGCGGGAACGCATCGGGCAGAGGCTCGCCCAAACGGCGCCGACCGCTCGCCCGCGCACGCTCTACGTGAACCTGCAACGGCTGACCCAACCCCATCTCATCGCCGAATGGTGGATCGATCAGGCGGGAGGACACAGCGTCACCGACAACGGCCGCTCGGTGGAAAGCTTCACCTTCTCGCTTGAGCAAATGCTCGCCTGGGATCCGCAAATCCTGATCGTCGCCAATCGGCGCGAACTGGCGATGGCGCTCAGCGATCCGCGACTGCAAAGCCTTTCGTGCGTCCGTGAGAGACGCGTCTATGTCGCGCCGGTCGGCGCGCATCTGTGGGCCAACCGCACGGTGGAAGAGCCGTTGACGCTCCTCTGGGCGGCCTCGGTCATTCATCCGGAGTTGTTCACTCCGGCGGAATTGAAAGGCGAGATGAAGACATTCTACGCGCGCTTCTTTAAGGTCGACCTCTCGCCCGAGCAAATTGATGAGATCCTCGCGGGTGTTCCCTGACAGCGGATGGCTTCTCGCGGCGACCGTCCTGGCGACGATCGCCCTCCTGGCCTTTGGTTCGCTGATGCTTGGCCGCTACCCGCTGACGCCGCGCATGGTTTTCGACGCCCTGACGGGCGGCTTGCGCGGCGTCCAAGGCCAGGGGGGCGACACGGCGCTGACGATCGTCTTGATGGTCCGTTTGCCGCGCGTCGCCGCCGCGCTGCTAGTCGGAGGCGCGCTGTCGACCGCCGGGTTGGCCTACCAGAACCTCTTTCGCAACCCGATGGCGTCACCGTCGCTGCTGGGCGTTTCGGCGGGCGCCGGTTTCGGCGCGTCGTTGGCGATCATGGCCGGTCAGTCGCCCCTCGTTGTCGAGACGGCCGCGTTCGCGTTCGGCCTTGCCAGCGTCGGCGTCGCCATTCTCGTAAACCGCGCCGACGGCACGCGTTCGATCGTCACGTTAGTACTGTGCGGCATGGTCATGTCCGCTCTGTTTGAGGCTTTCATCTCTTTGCTCAAATACGTGGCCGATCCGACCGAAGCGCTGGCGTCGATCACATTCTGGCTGATGGGAGGCCTCGGGAAAGCCAACGGACTCGACGTGGCGTTCCTGGCCGCCCCCGTGCTCATCGGCGGCGCAATCTTGCTCATGTCGAGTTGGCGCATCAGCGTCCTGGCGCTTGGCGAAATGGAAGCCGCCGCACTCGGCGTCGACGTCGCCGTGACTCGGGCGATTGTGATCATCTGCGCGACGGCGATGAGCGCGGCGGCGGTCAGTGTCGCTGGCATCGTCGGTTGGGTCGGACTGCTCATTCCGCATATGGCGCGACTGGCCTTCGGACTCGATCCGTTCCGCTTGACGATCGCGACGGCCACGCTCGGCGGCGCGTTTCTGCTTTGTATGGACGACGTGGCCCGCTCGATCGCTCCCGTTGAAGTGCCGCTCGGCGTCTTGACTGCCATCGTCGGAGCGCCCTTCTTTCTTGTGATGCTGTTGAACAGTCGCAAACGGGGATGGGCATGAAGGCCGTTGAAATCATCGGCCTCTCGTTTCACCGAACTCGGCAAGGGCCGCCCACTCTCGACGGCGTCGGCCTCGATCTCGCCGAGGGCGAGACGATTTGCATTATCGGCCCTAACGGCGCCGGCAAGTCCACGCTTGTCATGTGCGTCCTGGGGCTGGTTCGCCACTCCGGCGGACGCGTCGCGATCGCCGGCGACGACATCGGCGCGCTGTCGCGCTTGGAGATGGCGCGGCGCGCCGCTTACGTGCCGCAGGGCACGCAATCGACGTTTGCATTTAGCGTGCGCGATATCGCGCTTATGGGCCGCACAGCTCATTTCGGCTCGATGAGCGCACCGTCGTCAAGAGATCGCCGCATCGCCGACGACGCGTTGGAACGAACAGGCATTGCGCATCTACGAGAACGCAAGTTCGCCGAACTCTCCGGCGGCGAGCGCCAGCTCGTTCTTATTGCGCGCGCTTTGGCGCAGGACACACCGCTGATCGTTATGGACGAGCCGACGTCGGGACTTGACCTCGGCAATCAGCGGCGCGTTCTGGCGATGATCCGCGAGCTTGCGTCGGCTCGCAAAAGCGTGCTGATGACGACGCACGCGCCCGATCAGGCGCTTAATTTGAACTGCGCAGTGGGGCTTCTGCGCGCGGGCCGTCTCATCGCTAGTGGTCCGGCCGCAGAAATCTGTGACAAGCGGACGATGGAGGCGCTCTATGGCGCCCCGTTGACCCGTTTGACCAATACCGAAAGAGCGGGGCTCGCCGCCTACGTGCCGCTTCTGTAGCGGGCTGATTCTGGGGCCTACGGGGACAACGCGTTTGCGGCGGCGGTTGGTCTCTGTCGCAATTCGCGTCAATTCGACAAGCGGAAGTTGATGGCGATCTGCCCCTGGAAAGCGCCGTCGGGAGGGGGCGGCGGGCTGGAGGCCGCCATCATCTGATTGGCCGCGGCGTCGAGCTCGCCGTAGCCCGAGGAACGCGTGATCGTGTGCGAGACGATCGCCCCCGATGCGCCGATGGTGAAGACCATGCCGACCGAACCTTCCGCGCCGGCCGCGCGCGCGCCGGCGGGATAGAGCTTGTGGCGGTTGATTTCGGCCGAGACCAGCGCCGCATAAGCGCTCCTCGAAACGCTTGGCGCGTCGCCCGAGCCGTTCTCCACCCCGGCGCGGCGCGCCGGAGCGCCAAGTTCGGCGCGCGTGGCGAGGTTGCGCGCATGCGCTTCCGCCTTGGCGCGCTGTTGGGCGCGCATGGCGGCGCGGCTGACCGGAACCGGTCGCACAACCTTCTGCTCCTGGATCTTCGGCGCAGGCTGCGGCGGCGCCGGGTCGGGCTTTTTCTCCTCAACGGCGTTCTCCGGCTGCGGGCGTTCGACCGGCAGCGGCGGGGCGTCAGGGCTCTCGATCTTCGGTGGCGGCTCGGCGAGGTCGGCAACCGGCGCCGCTTGCGCGACCTCTTTCGCCGGCTCGTCGGCCTCGGGATGGTCGCTCGTCTGCGGATCGGGCGCGGCAAGAACGGGGGGAGCGGGGGTGACGATGGAGGCCGCGTCTGGGATCGGAACCTCGCTGGTCTCGGTGACGGTCTCGCCCTCCGGCACGATATCCACGGTGATCGCGGAGAGCGGCGTGATCTTGTCGTCGGCGCTCCTGGCGAAGCCGCCCAGCACCGCGATATGGGCGGCGATCGCCAGAGCGCCGACGAAGGGACGCAGCCAGGCCGGACGCAGCCGGATCCTCAGCGCTTTGCCGCCCTCTATTCGATCGGGGGCCGCAGGCGCGCTCATGGCGGGGCGACGACGGGGGCCGACGGCGACGGCGCAGGCGCAGTCGAAACCGGCGCAGCCTCGACTGGCGTCGTCGGCTCGAGGTTCGGCTTGTCGCGCGCGTCGGCGACCATGGCGATGTGAGTGAGGCCGTTGGCGGCGAGCAGGTCCATCACCGCGATCACGTCGCCATAGGACGCTTGCTTGTCGCCGCGCAGACGCAGGATGCGGGCGTTATCGTCGCCGAGCTTGGCGCGGATCGCCTCAATCAACGCATCCCTGGCGATTTCGTCGTTGCCCAGCAACAGCCGGCCGTCCTTGGCCACCGTGATGACCACTGAGTCTTGTGGCTTCAGCGGCTGCGCCTGCTTGGCCTGCGGCAGGTCAACCTTGAGTCCGGCGGCAAGCATCGGCGCGGTGATCATGAACACGATCAGCAGCACCAGCATCACGTCGACCAGCGGCGTGACGTTGATTTCGGCGAGCGGCTTGTACAGCGCGCCGAGGCCTTTGCCGGAAAGGGAGGCCGCCATCACGCGACCTCCTTGACCAACTTCACCTGCGGCGCGGCGACGATCTCGACGGCCCGCTCGTCGATGCGCTGGCCGAGCTTCTGTCCGACGCGCGCCAGCGCGGCGCCGAGGCGATTGTAGGCGACGACGGCGGGGATTGCTGCGGCGAGCCCCCAGGCAGTCGCAGCGAGCGCCTCGGCGATGCCGGGGGCGACCACGGCGAGGCTGGTGTCCTTGGCTTCAGCGATATTGGCGAAGCTGGTCATGATGCCGTAGACCGTGCCGAACAGGCCGATGAACGGCGCAACCGAGGCGATGACCGCGAGATTTGGCAACCCGCCCTCTGCCCGCGCCAGTATGTCTTGCGCCCGGCGACTCATCGCTTCGACAATGCGCGTTCTCAGTTCGCCGGGGCTTTCGCGAGCGATGACAAGTCTGGCCGCCTCATGCCCGGCGGCGATCATCGGCGCAATCAGCTTGGATTGCCCGCCTGAGGCGGCGTCTCTCCTGATCGCCACTCTCAGCCGGGCGATCGCGTATAGGCCTTCCGCGATCAGGATCCAGGTCCACACCGAGGCGAAAAATAGCACCGCCATGACCAGTTTAGCGATCGGACCGGCGTGGACGAACGAACTCGGCAACAGTCCGACGAAGTCGTTCAGACTGCTGGCGGCAATGAGATAGTCCACCGAGGATGCCCCTGTCGACGTCGACCGCTATGATGTATCTCATGGTATATAAGATTTGGCGAAATGGCGAGCCAAGCGCCAATCGTCGCAGGTCTTGCGATAGGGCGAAGGGAAGCGCCATCGTGCCGGGGGGCTGATTCGGCGCAACGGATTCGGAAGCGATGAAACCGGAAGCGGCGAGGTTGAGCATCGTCATCGAGTTTCCCAATGGCGCACGTCTGTCGCCAGAGGATGTCGCGATGATCGACGCGGTCAGAAAGGTGCGCTCGATCTTGGGCGCCAGCCGCGTCACCGGCGTCTCCTATCGCAAATGTTGGCTGACGATCGACGCGCTGAACCGGGCATTTGAGTCGCCGGTGTTCGCCACATTTCCCGGGCGGCGTGGCGGGGGCGCCGAACTGACCGCCTTCGGTGAGCGACTGGTCGCGCTATTCCGATCGATCGAGCGCCGCGCCAGCACGGCGGCCAAACGTGCGACGGCGGAACTGACCGGAGCGCTCAATCCGGAATATGAGCCTCGGGCCAGCGGCGGGGCTTCGGCGCCGGCGCACGACGAACCGCATCTGGGCCAATCGCGACAGCCTTGATCATCGCCCAGGCGCGCAGACCCGGCTCGAGCGCCAGCCGCTCAACCGATTCGAGAGTGACCAGCGCATACAGCGTGACCGAGCCGAGATCGAAGGTCACACGCACGTAGGGCAAGCTCAGGTGTTCGATCGCGACGATCGTTCCCGGCAGCCGATTCTGAATCGACACGTCCATCGGTCGCGACAAGGCTATGGACACGTCACGCGCGTCGATGGTCACCAACATGCTGGCGCCGATAGCGGCGTCAACCAGCGGTGCGCGCAATTCGCCATCGCCGAAGAACAGAGTCGACTGGCCGTACGCGTGATCGTGCCGCAACACACGCGCCGGCAGGGTCACTGATAAAGGTCTCTCGTCCGCGGCCTCACGACCGACGAGAACGCGCGTTGTCTCCGACTTACGCATTGGTCGCACCGTCGTTACGTTTGACGCAGCGTTTGTGAATCGGCGCAGTCAGTCGACCCCACAGTACCTAGACATGACACCAGCCGTCCGCGCCGGCCGGCGTCCGGGCCGCGCGTAAATTCACACGATTGCCTCGTTACCGCACTTGATCGTCCGCTTCTGTCGGCTGGCCGACAGGGGCGGAGCAGTCGGTTGGGCGCACTCGACGTTGCCGCGTGGCGCCCGAGCTGACGGCTCCCGCGGAGCGACGCGGCGGCGCGACGTCGGTTCTGTCCCGACCTGTCAGCTTGCACCGAAGCAGGCCCCCGTCGCGATGGCGCGTAATCCATTGAGACGAGTAAAGAACTCGGCGTTCGCGAGGGCTCCCTGTTCAATGCAATTCGCAGACCATCCTCGTCACTGTTTCCCGATACGAATCAATATGTTGGGCGCCAACGATGCTAGGGGGCCCGGTTCGGCGCAATTTCATAGGCCACGCTACGCGACAGTCGGAGCCGTGCGCCAAGATTCGAGAGGCGCCGCAAGGCAAGGCGCGAGCTCGATCGCTGCGTTCGTAGACTGCAGCGACCCCTCGCGCTTGCCAAGCCCATCGCGCCCCTTGCGGCGGAGACTTCCCTCCCCGAGAGCGCAGACGAGCAAACCGCTAAGGGTTGCGGCGCCGTCTTCGCCAGACGACGGCACCGATGCAGTCCGACCATTCCCAGCCAGACGATCGAATCACTTCAACGTCGAAAGATAGGCGATCACGTTGGCGCGGTCTTCCGGCTTTGGTAGGCCGGGAAACGTCATCTTCGTCCCCGGCACCAGCGCCTTCGGGTCGGTGAGATACACCTCCAGCGTCGCTTCGTCCCACGTCTTGTTCGCGGCCTTCATAGCGTCGGAATAGGAATAACCTGGGGCGCTCGCGGAGGGCCGACCGACGACTCCGAACAGCGACGGACCGACGCTGTTCTTCCCCGCGGCCGGACTGTGGCAAACCGCGCATTTGTTGAACACGCTCTTGCCAGCCACGGCGTCTCCGTCCGCGTACGCTGCGGGGGAGACGGCGATCATCGACAGTGCGGTGGCGAAGACAGACAACTTCATGGACATGCTTCCTTTCTCAATGCGCCGGCTGCAGGGCTGTCAGCGGCAATTCCCGTTCGACGATGAAGGGCTACAGGCTGCCCAACGAGCCTCTCTCGATTCAATTCGACGGCGGCCGCCACCATTCCAAAACCTTCGGCGGAAGTCGCTATGCGCGTTGCGTCATTCGCGCGCCGTCCGGGCTTACAAAATGCGCGACGAGGCCGCGGGCGCGCACCACGGGCGCTGTCGCTTCAGCCGGCATCACCGCGAAGGCGTTCGACAGCGCATTCGACTCGGTCGCCGTTTCAGCTTCGACCGAGACGGACAGCCAGCGCCAACTGGTGCGGCCGCTCCACGGTTCGAAGATATGGTTGAAGCGTCCGGCCGCATCGAACAGGGTGCCGTAACCGCCGGCGGTCGCCACCGCTCGGTCCGTCAGTCCAATGTGTTCGGCGATCGTGCCGGGCGCGCGCGGATCTTCCAGTCCGACCGACCAGGGGCCCCCCGCCGGATGACCGCCGATCGTGCGGGTCTTGCCCATGTCCACCAACGCGTGCTCGACCCCGCCGGCGCGCAGCAGCTCGACGACGCGATCGGTGATGTAGCCCTGGCCGATGCCGTTCAGGGTGACTCCCATTCCCGGCCGCGAGAGACGCAGTTGCGAGGGGTCAACTTCCACAGCGTCTTGGCCTACGCGCGCGACGGTCGCGGCAATGTCTTCCGCCGCCGGGCCGTCCGGCGAGGCGCCGGGCCGCAGGAAATGGTTGGCGTAGAGATCCCAAAGCGGCTGCACAGTCACATCGAAGGCGCCGCCGCTGATGGCGCCGTAACGGCGACTCTCCGAGAGCACGCGCACAAGATCGAAGGGAGGATTTTCCAGCGCGCCGTCGCGGTTGAGGCGCGAAAGCGCGCTGTCGGGGCGATAAAGGCTCATGATCCGTTCGAGCCGCTCCACCTCGGCGAGGCTCGCCGCGATCAGTCGGTCTGCGATCACCGAGTCCGGGTGATGAATCTGCAAGGTGGCGTCGCAGCCGAGCGCGGTTCCCGACCAGATGCGCAGCCGCGAGTCGGCACGCGCGGACCCAAGCGGCAGCAATGGCAACCCGCCGGCGGCGGCGGTGATGGCGATGAAACGGCGGCGCGTGAGTTTCATCCTGGGTCTCCCGACTCGGTGGTGAGGACGTAGTCCTTTGGCATCTCGGCGAAACGCACGACCCGACCGCCGTTGGCCGCGGCGAAAGCCTGCGCCGCGGCGGCGACGCCGAATGGGATCGCCTCGTCGGCGCCCATGCCGCCGCGACGGCGACTACCGATCACAAAGTAAGCGTTGTGGGCCTCGACCCACGTTCCGGGCTCGGGCTGATCCCAGTTCTTCGCCCGAGCCATGTCGCTGACGTAGAAAGCCAAGATCGCTTTTGGCGTTTCCTGCAGCATGGTGAAGGCAAAAGCGTCACGCACCGAGGAGAACCAGTAGGGGGCGGACAGGCCACGGACAAAGATCTGGCCTTTCGGCCCGGCGTGTTCGCTCAACGCCATGCCGCAAAATTGGGCGACGGAAGCGTCCGTCATCTCGCGCGGCGGCGGCGCCGCGGCGGCGTTGTACCCCCGACTGCAGGCCGCCAGAGAAAGCAGCCCTAGAAGCACTTCTCTGCGCCTCATACTTGCCTCCGTGCGAACAGGGCGGCAGCCGCAGCCAACGGCGCGACAACCCATGCCGTGAGCGCGCCGATGAGGACGCCTGGACCGAGCCCGGTGCGGACGCCCAGGCCGGCGACGCCGGCGAAGCCGCTGACATCTGGCGAGGCGGTCAGGTTGAGCAGCCGATAGGCGTCGGCCGGGTTCAGAAGCAGCAGCACATTCAACGCATCCGCCGTCACCGCTTGGCCCTGGTCGGCCACCAGCACGCCGAGTAGCGCCATGTCGTAGAGCAGCACGAAGAAGAGCCAAACGCCGATGGCGATGCCGCCGGCCGCGCCGCGATCGCGGACAAGCGTACTGACGAAGTAGCCGATAGCGATGAAGACGGCGCCGAGCAGCATCGAGGAGGCGACCATGACAATGAAAGCGATCCACGCGCCGGGGTCGTCGTTGCCCGCCAGTTGCAAGGCCAGACCGGCGACGCCGTAGCCGACCAGAGTCGCAAACCCCAGGATGCCGAGGTGTCCGGCGAACTTCCCCAGCACCACCTGCCAGCGCGCCACGGGATAGGCGAGCAGCAGCGCCATGGTGCCGCGATCGACTTCGCCGACGATGGCGTCGTAGGACAACAACAGCGCGATCAACGGCACGAGGAAGATCGTCAAGCTGGACAGGCTGACGATCGTCACGGCCAGCGCGCTGACCTTGACCGTGCCGGTAGGCGCCGCGCCGAGGAAGGCGAGGGTGAGCGCCAGCGCCGCCAGCAGCGCCGTGGTCGCGAGCACCCAGCGATTGCGCATGCCGTCGCGAAGCTCTTTGCCGGCGACGATCGCCACCTGTCTCATGGCGCGCCCTTCTGAAAAACGGCGTAGAGTTCGTCGAGTGACGGGCGGACGATCTCCACGTCCTGCGCCGAACCGGGCAGACCGCGCAGCGCCGACGCGACCTCGTCTTCCTCGCAAGACAATTCGAACACGTTCTCGGAGATCGACGTCCATCCGACCCAGGCGTCGTGCCCATTCGCCACCGCGCGCGGCGCGCAGGGAAGGCGCAGTCGAATGCGCGGTTGAATGGCGGCGAGAGCGCGAAGGTCAGCAATGCTGCCGTCGGCGACCTTGCGGCCCTGGTTCATCACCACGACGCGGTCGACCTGCCCCTCCAACTCAGCAAGCGCGTGCGACGACAACAGCACCATCGCGCCGCCACGGCGCAAATCGCGGATGATCTCATAAAAGCTCTGGCGGAGCGCCGGGTCGAGGCCGGTCGTCGGCTCGTCCAACAACAACGCACGCGGGCTGCCCAATAGAGCCTGAGCCAGGCCGATGCGCTGGCGCATGCCTTTCGAATACGTGCCGACGCGACGATGGGCTGCCGCCGCAATGCCGACCCGCTCGAGCAGCGCCGCATTGCGAGCGACCGGCTGACGCTTCAACCGCGCATAAAAGGCCAGCGTCTCTGCGCCGGTCATCGAGGGATGCAGCGCGACGTTCTCCGGAAGATAGCCGAGTTCGCGCCGGGCTCGCGCCGCAGCGCCGGCGGCGGGATCCTCGCCCAAAACGAGCACGCCGCCCGCGCTTGGACGCACCAGCCCCAGCATCATCTTGATCAGCGTGGTTTTGCCGGCGCCATTGTGGCCGACAAGACCGACGCATTCGCCGCCGAACAGAGTGAGATCGATGTCGCGTACGGCCTCGTTGCGACCGTAGCGGCGCGTGACGCCGCGCATGACGACAGTTTCGCTCGTCATGGCGTCAACCGGTCCAGGGCCGGCGGCCGTGGCGGCGTCATCAGCGGCGCCGTGTCGATCACGCCGCCAGGATGGATCGCCGGAAACTGCGCCTGCGCCCATCGCACCACTTGCACCGCGGGGCTGTTGAGCAGCATTTTGGCGGCGGGCGCCCGCCAGATGATCTGGTCCATAAGGTCGTTGGGCCGGTAGGCGGTGTCGGCGATCCCGTTTCCTTTGAGATCGAAAGCGGGATTGTCGCTGTAGTAATTGCCGCGCCCGTTCACCGACCAGTCCAGCATGCGCGTGCCGACGTACATCACCTGGATGCGGTTGTTGACAAAGGCGTTGCCGGTGATCTCATTGCGCTCGGAACCGGCGGTGAAATGAACCCCGATCTGGCAGCCCTCGAACCAATTGCCGGCGAAGCGGTTCTTGTTGGCGTTGTAAATGAACACGCATTTGTCGCCGCCGCGCACGACGTTGCCCTCGACACGCGAATCGTTGGCGTAGTTGAACAGCAGCCCGTGGTCGCGATCGCCGACGGAGACGTTGTCATGCACGTCGAGGCGATCAGAGTACATCATGACGTAGCCGACAGTATTGCCGACTGACAGATTGTCCGCGACCTCGCTGTCGTTGGTGTACATGAAATGCACGGCGAAGCGCATGTCGTGAAACGTGTTGCCGCGCACGACGTTGTGGTTGCTGGTGACTGAAAACACGCCGTCGCGCCCCGACCGGATGTCGTTGTCGACGACTTGCGATCCCGGCGTGTTCCACAGCGAGATTGCCGGACCACGCTCGCTCAGTCTCAGCGTGCGCAGACCCTGGATGCGGTTGCCGCGAACGACGGCGTCGCGCGGGCCATCCAAATAGACCGCGATCAGGTTGTCTTCGAGGACATTGTCTTCCACATGGGCGCGGTCGGCGGTGCGATCGACAAAGACGCCGGAGTCTTTGTCGATCAGCGTCAGACCCGATCCGCGAATCGTCAGCCCGCGGATCGTGACGTCGGGGGCCTTCACCCAAATCGCATTGCCCGTCCCACTGCCCTGCAGCACCGATCCCAACTCGCCTTCGATCGTCACCCCAGGCGCGTTGATCACGAGGTCGCCCTTGAACGTGCCCGGGCCGAGATGGAGCGTGTCGCCCGGCGCGGCGTGGGAGAGCGCCGCCTCGGCGCTCTCCCCTTGTCTCACCTGGATCACTTCCGCGCGCGCCGCCGCGGTCGACAGTCCGGCCGCAAGAGCGAGCGGAGCGACGATCGCGCCGACATGACGAACGCGCGGCCGGATCATCGTCAGACCTTCTTGGGATGGACGATCATCCGTCCCGACATTTCCATGTGCAGAGCGTGGCAGAACCATTGGCAATACCACCAGTGCACGCCAGCGCGATCCGCCGTAAAGGTAACCGAGGCCGTCATCTGCGGACTGATTTCCATTGCGACGCCATAGCGCACGATCGTGAATCCGTGCGTCAGATTCTCGATGTCGTCCATGTTCGTCAGGAAGACCGTGACCTCGTCGCCCTCGTTCACTTCGAACTTGTCGAGGCTGTATTGCGGCGCGTTCGAGTGCATGTACACACGCACCTTATCGCCGTCACGAATGACGTCGGCCGCCTCCTCGAGCTTCACGCCGTCCTTAACCGCCCAAGCCCGCGCGTCGGCAAACATCGGATCGTCGCGCTTGTAGATGCTGATCGGATTGATCTTGGAGCGGTGAACGATGCACAGATCATGCGGCTCGGCGAAACTTGCGCCGTCGTGAACGATCTTCATCTCGTCGCCGGAGATATCAATGAGCTGATCGTTGTTTGGCTTCAACGGTCCCACATTGATGAAGCGGTCTTTCGAGAATTTGTTGAGCGAAAGAAGCCACTTTCCGTCGGCCTCCTTCGTTTCGCCCATTGAGGTATGGTTGTGCCCCGGCTGGTAGTGCACATCCATCTTCTGCAGGATCGGGTCCACCTTGTCGCCAGCGAACGCGCGCCTTGCCTTGTCGATGTTCCACTTCACCATCTGGCTGTCGATAAACAGGGTGGTGAAGGCGTTTCCATGCCCGTCGAAGGCGGTATGCAGCGGACCAAGGCCGAGTTCCGGCTCAGCCACAATCACGTCGCGCTCCTTGATCTTGTCGTCGAAGAGATCGTCGAGCTTGCGCACGTCGATGACGCTGACGGTGGGCGAAAGCTTGCCGTTGATCACCACATGGATGCCGTCGGGCGCCGTATTGACGCCATGGGGCGAATTGGGGATCGGAATGTAGCGCGTGTATTTAGAACCGTGTCGCCCATCGACGATCTTGACGCCATTGACCTCCTTGAAGTCGCCGGTCGTGACCGCCTGCTCAATGCGCTTGATATTAAACACAACCGCCCAGGCCTGCTCGTGGTCAGTCATTTCGGCAAGCGTGGTGCCCTTGTTCGGATTGTAGCAGGACGAGAAGGCGTATTTGCCTTGGTAATCGGCGTCCGTGTTGTCGAGGTTGCCGTCGACGCGCACCTGCCAGGCGACCTTCATCGTGTCGCCGTCAATGGCGGTGTAGACCGACCAGTAGTTGTTCTTCGGATCGTCCAGCACGCTCCCGTCGTTGGGGATCGGGATGATGTGCTCACTGTTGGCGAACACATAACCGGTCCGCGGATACTTTTGCGGGCGCAGGCCGTGAATGTCGGAGGCGTTGGGGACTTCGACGATCTTGTCGACCTTGAAGATGTCGAGGCGAATGCGCGCGACGCGGCAATTGGCCTTGTCGTTGACGAAGAGATACCGCCCGTCATACGTCCCGTCAGTGAAAGACACATGCGGGTGGTGCAGATCGCCGTTGTGGTATACGCCCTGACGGGACTCGAGAAATTTCAGCGTGGCCGGCGTCAGGCCCTCGGTCATGATCTTCCGGCTTTCGTTGGTTATGCCCCAGCCGGTGGCGCTGTCGCGGTTGAAGACCGGAATTCGCACCAGCTCCCGCATCGACGGCAGACCGAGCACGCGCACTTCGCCGGTTTGGCCAGAGCTGCCAAAACCGTAGTATTCATCGAGATCGCCGGGCTTTACGTCGGCATTCTGAGTGGCGCTCGCCGCGGCTTTCGCTTGCCGCACGAACTCCATGTACGCCGCGCCGCTGGTCAGCGCCGCGGCGCCAACGACCGCGGTTCCTCCGAGAACGCCTCTTCGGCTCAGTCCGCCTTTTGATTCTGATTCTTGGTCGGTCATCGTTTCACCTCCACTTGCGACGCCGCGGCGCGGAGCCGAATTGCACAACTTGGTTTTGAATTGACGTTCATCGCGTCGCACCCTCATCGGGTTGCCGAACTGAGACTTTGCTCCTTAGCGTCGCCGGGATCGCAAGCGACGACGTGGCCGCGAATTTCTCGCGCTTCAGCCGGCGCTGGATCATCACCGGACACTTCTGGTCGTGATGGTAGAGCATCTGACAATGCAGGCACTGGATGCATTCGTTGGGGTTGATGTGCCCCTCGGGATGGATCGCCTGCACCGGACATTCATTGCCGCAGCGCTGACACGGGCTTCCGCACTCGCGATAGCGGCGCAGCCAATCGAACAGGCGCAGCCGCGCCGGAATCGCCATCGCCGCGCCAAGCGGGCACAGATAGCGACAGAACGCCCGCTCCACGAACAGGCTCGAAGCGATCATCGCGCCGGCGTACAGGACGAACGGCCAGCCGCGCGCGAAGCGCAGAACGATCGCGGTCTTGAACGGCTCGACTTCGGCCGCCTGCTCCGCCGTGCCGAGCGCGCTGAGTGAGATGCCGAACAGAACCAGGAACACGATGTACTTCAGCGCGGTCAGTCGCTGGTGAACGCCGAAGGAAATCTTCAGTTGCGGTATCTTCGCCAACTTGGCGAAGCGGCTCGCCAGCTCCTGCAAGGCGCCGAACGGGCACAACCAGCCGCAGTAGGCGCCGCGGTTCCAGAACAACAGCGAGGCGGCCGTGGCGAACCACAAGATGAAGATGAGCGGCGCCATCAGGAAATAGTCCCAGCGGAAATCCGTCCGCAGGGCGTTGAGAAAGGCGAGCACGTTGACGACCGACAATTGCGCTTGCGCGTACCAGCCGATCCAGACCAGCGTAAACACCATGAAGCCCAGCCGAATCCGGTCGTACAGGGTCGGCCGGCGAACGAGCCAGTCCTGGAAGAAGAAGATCAGCGTGAGCAGTCCGATCGCAACAAGCAGCACGCTGATCTGGCCCGTCTTGGCGCGCCACATCATCGGCCACAACGGCGGCTCCGACGGCTCTGGCGCCGCATTGACGATCGAAGTCGGACCGACCGCGGCGATCGGCGCTGGCTTCAGATAGGCCTGCGGCAGTTCGTAACTGACGTCGAAAGTGAGAAACGCCTTGTCGCGCGCGCCGAACGCGCGCTGAGCCAGCAATTGCAGGCGCCACGGCTGGGTCGGATCAAACGTGACGCCGTCCGGCACGCGGAAGATATCGACGTCGCGGAAGGTCGGCGCGCCAGGCGCAAGAATATCGCCGAGGCGCGTATGCGTGACATCGCGAAAACGGACGCTGTTGTCGCCCTGCAAGATCTCGAAGCGATCGAACAGGCCGCCGCGGACGTAGCCGGAGCCCTTGTAGGAATACGCCCCATTGGCTGCGATCAGGATCGCTTGCTGTCCGGGCTTAAGACTCTGCTGCAAGGCGGCGAAGCCGGCGTCGCCGAGCAGGCGTTTGCCGATCGCCGGAATCGAAACCGGCGCAACGTAGAGGTCGATGAACGGCGTCGCCGGATCGTCGGCTTCGGGGTGATCGACCGCCTGTTGATTGCCGGTGCGCTTGAACGCCTCCGTCACATCGCCGACGGAGAGGCTGAGATGCCGCACCGAACCATCGCCGAGAAGCCCGATCCAATCCGCCGGCGCCTCGTGCGACGGGTCGATCTCGCGCACTACCGTCGCTGCGGCCGGGGCCGGCCCACCCACACCCTCGGCGCGCGCCACCCGGATCGCCGAACGCACCATGCTTTCTGCGATCACAGTCACCGTCACGGTGGCGCCGCTGACGATGTCGACCGGCGGACGCTCGGATGGGGCCGCGTGGCTGATGTTCAGCACGTCGCGTCCAACATAACCTTGGATGAAGGCGGCGATCCGTTCGGGCGGAATGCCGATCAGCACGATCGGCTCGTGGTGCGCCATCAATCGCGCGCCGGCGATCTTGCCGTCCGTCGCCAGGCCAACGACGATCTGGATCGGTTCGCCCGAATAGCCGGTCGAGTTCACCCAGTCAGCGTTGACGAAGGCGTAACCCGCCAACCGCTGCCCCGCGAACACTTTCATAACGGGGGGACTGCCTTCGACCGGGCCGTAATGGTCGGCGCCGGGAATGAGTTCGGCCGCCGGCACTTGAGCGACAAATTCGGTCAGACGGCTGCCAGCGGCAAAGCATGGCGCGTTCATCGCCGCCAAACACAAGAGCAGCAGCGCAAAACAGGGTAGTAATATGCCGTTTCGCAACGTGCGCTCCACCCCGGTATTAACTCTGTCGCCGCAAAGCTTGAGCACTTTTGACTTTCGCAGTTGGCTAATATGATACAACGTTAGCGCGCGTCATAGCCCAGACAACATGGCGTAATGAATTCACTACAATAATTACGCTCACGATACGGACAGATATCAACGTTGTTACTCAGAACTGTCGGTTCGTAATTACGAATGGGTATCGATCATGAACTATTTTATCTTGATTTGTATTGCGCAATGATGATCTATAAGCGCATGGCATTCTGATCCTCGCGGGCGAAACGGTGGACACGATGGCGCAGGTCAACATACGGATGAGTACGGCCGACGAGTTGCTGGCTGTGGCGGTGGCGATGGAACGGGAGGCCGCGGCGCGCTATCGCGCGCTCTCGGCGCGCATGGCGCGGCAAGGCGACGCCGCAATGGCGGCGCAGTTCAATGTTTTGGCCGGCATCGAGGATCGCCACGCGGGCGACGTCGCAGAACGCAGCCAAGCGCTGTTGGGTCACGCGCCTGCCGTTCGTGGCGCGGGCTGGGACCTGCCGTCGACCTATGATGAAGAGGAAGCGCGCGGCGCGGCGCTCGGGGCCTATCAAGCGCTCGCCTTCGCCGTGCGCAACGAAGAACGCGCCTTCGCGTTTTACACCTATGCGGCCGCCGAAGCGGAAGACCCCGAGGTGCGTGCGCTGGCCGAGGAACTGGCGCGTGACGAACTGGAGCATGCCGCGCTGTTGCGCAGCCATCGGCGCCTGGCCTTTCACGCCGAGCGGCCGGTCGGCGTCGAAATTCCTCAAAGCGTCGAAGATTTGCGCGCGGCGGCGCAAGGCTGGGACAGCCAAGCTGCGGCGGCGCATGCAGAGCTTGCGCAGGCCTTGGATGAAGCCGGCGAGACCGCCGACGCCGCGATATTCCGGCGCCTCGCCGCCGAAGAGGGAGAATCTGCGGCCGGCGCCGCCGCCGCAATCCCCAAGCTGCGCAGCGCCGCGGATGGACTGCGGCTGTTGGAAGAAGCGTTCGATCGTTTCGCGCTGATTGGCGAGCGGTCGAACAATGAGGACGTGGTGGCCGAAGCGCAACGGCTTGCCAGCGAGACCGTCGCCCGCCTCGCCCTCGCGGGAGGCGCGCGAAGCAACACGCTGCTTGGCGTCGCCCCGCGCTGATCGCGTTCCCCGACCTTCAGCGGTTGGTGTCGGTTTGTGGCGCGGTTGAACGTCTCCGAGCTTGCCGCTCGCGATCAAGACCCGACGGAACGCCTCGCGGGGCGAGTCCGCAGCGCTAGCTTCGCTTTGCCGCCGAACGTCTCCGCTCGGCAAACGCCGCGCGAAACGCGCGTCGCGACAAACGCTCCTGGCTTCGCCCATTCAGCAGTCTCCTGACCGCGTTGCGCCCGCGACGCCGTCGCCGAATGTGGCGGGCGCTTAACTGACATTTGGGATACCAGTTCAATGTCACCGCAAATGTGGCATTGTCAATACCACTTAAGACGCCAATTCCGGCAGCTACCGATCGCCGCCGCCGACCCATTGCCGTCGCCCAACGCGACCCCATTCCGCTCTGAAAGACTCGATCAGTTTGCCTTCCTGCTTCGCGACGCTCGTCAGAACGATCGTTTGCCCGACGCGTATGTCGTGTGACCGGAAACGTACATTTACCTTGCGCAAAGTCAATCTCTTCTGAAGTTGCTATCTCATCGTCGTGTGATATATATCACATAAATTGCTTCAGATTCGATCGTCCTTAGATTCACGAGGAGAATGAAAGTGCAGACTGCCTTGGCGCCTCGGGCGTCCGATTCCGATGACCCCAAATCCCCGGTCTATGAGGCGCTTCGCAGCGTTGCCTGGTTGCGGGAGGTGCCGCGCAGGACTCTGGACGCACTGTCCGCCGAGGCGATGCTGCACCGCGTGCCGCCAGGGAGTCTGGTCTTCGAGCAGGCGGAGACGCCCACGTTTGCTCAGTTTCTCCTTGCCGGCAGCGTTGAGCTGCTGGGCGTCCGTGGCAAGGCGGAGGCGCTGATCGAACTTTTGCAGCCGGTCGATCTGATCATTCCCGCCGCGGTCGTCAGCGGCCAACCTTATCTCATGCGCGCCCGCGTCTACGAAGAAGCTCATCTTTTGCTCATCGGCGCAGAGACGTTTAGACACGCGATGGCGACCGATCACGCGCTTTGTCGCGCGGTTCTCGGCTGTCTCGCCGCCCAGTTCAGGCGCCAAGTGCGCGCGACGAAGAATCTGCGGCTTCGCAGCGCCGAGGAGAGAGTGGGCTGCTACCTCGTGGCGCTCCTCCAGCGCAACGGCCACGCGGCGCCCCTGAGGCTGCCGATCGACAAACAGGAGATTGCTTCGCAGCTTGGAATGAGCCGCGAGGTGTTTTCGCGCGCCTTGTCGGGGATGGCTAAATTCGGCATGCGCATCGTCGGCAAAGATCTGGTGATCGACGACGCAGTCGCCGCCCATTCTCGATTCCCGTTCGATCCTTTCATCGACGGCGTCGAGCCAATTGCGCCGTTGCCCGCGAGGAAAACTCGCTCGTAGAGGTCATACGCGGCGCAGAGTATTGCTCGTCTTCGACGTGACGCCGATCACGGGACGAATCGTGGGAAGAGCTGGTTGTTTTCAATGTGAATGTGTTCGACCAGATCGTCGGCGAACTTCTGTGTTCCCGTGTAGAGGGCGCGCCAAGTCGTGCAAGCCTCGTCGGGCGGCGTGAAACCGTCGGTCAGAGTCTCGATCGCGCGAAGGCGCGCGCCGCGATCGTCGTGTTCCGCCGTCATCCGGCGGATCGGACCGCCAATCGTGGGGTTCCCGCCCTGACGCATCAAAGGGAACAGAATCTGTTCCTCCGTCTGCATATGGCTTTCGAGTTCTGCGGCGACTCGCTCAAGCCGATCGGCAAGCCCGGCCGGCGCTGAGGCGACGCTGCGGTGGACCGCTTCGATGCGTCTCGCCATCCAGATCCGTTCGGGCGACTCGCGGCGGTGCGCCTGATGGCAGCGGGTCTCGATCAGCGTGATCAGCGCATCGACGCCTTGCGGCGCGGCGGCGGGCTCGGCCGTCGCGGCGAGGGATTCGACCTTGGCGACGATCCCGCCGATATCGCTTCTCTTGGCGGCCGCCGCGCCGCGAAGCAAAGCACCGCCGCCGCAACAGAAGTCGAGCTTTTCGCTTTGCAACACCGCGGTCGCTCCCGGCAGCGTCGTCGCGATGCCGGCCAGCGTCTGGTCTGCGAACGAAGCTTCAGTGCGGTCACTTCGAACGTTTTCCATGAAGCAGCCTCCTGGCCGGGTCGAGGGTGTCACTAATTGGCATTTATGATACCTGTTATGCGACACTCCTAATGTGGCATTGCTAATACCACTCCAAGGATGAATCGATGCGCCTCCTCGCTTCCACCGACTTGGCCCTGCGCGTGGTGATGCTGCTCGGTCGCCAAGGACCGGGCGAGCAGATGAACGTCGAGACGATGGCGGCGCAGCTCGGCGACTTGTCGCGCAACCATCTTCACAAGATCGTCCAGGATCTTGCGGCGCTTGGCGTCTTGCGCACGATTCGCGGCGCGGGCGGCGGCGTTACGCTGGCGGCGCCGCTGGAGGAGACGCGATTGGGTTCATTGATCCGCTCCTTGGAGTCGGATCAAGCGCTGGTGGAATGTTTCCGCGCCGATGGCGGATGCTGCATTCTGGAGTCTGGTTGCAAACTGCGCGTCATGCTGCGCGACGCACGCGAGTCGTTCTATCAAAGCCTCGATCAGCGGACTCTCGCCGACTGCGTCGGCGATCAGCGGCAAGAGAAGAAGCGTGAAATCGCTGCGCCGAAATCGCCGCAACGCTCCCAAGTCGTGAAGTCGCCGTTGCGCTGACCTGCCCGTTCCTCACTGAGGCGCGACGGCCTCAAACCTTGACCCGCTCGCGCCGTTAGCGGTCAGGATGTGAACTAACACCGAATCGGGCCCCATCGCGATGCAAGTCGGGACCGATTTTCGTCACGGCTTTCTGCGATAAATCAACATCTTGAGTGCCCTTGCCAATGGGGCCCGGTTCCGTGCAATTTCACACCCAGTCCGGTCTCCTTGTAGCGCTCGAGCACGTTGGCGACGGTGGTGCGCGTCTCCCGCCGGCGGTCGACGAAGGTGTTGCGATTGAAGCCATCGAGAACGCCGAGACCCCAGGGCTCCGCCTCGGCGACGCTCTCGAACGTCCTGGTCTGCGCCGGCCCCCGCCCGGTGCGGCGCACGCGCGCTGGGCCTGCAAGGGCCCGCGCTCGGTCAGGGTCAGCCCTTTGATCGGCGACCAGGTGCGGCTGGTCTTGGCAGTCACGGCGTGGGATGATCGCCTCGCATGGCGTCGAGCAAGCTCGCCTGCCGATAGCGGCCGTCGGCGCTGCGCTCGGCGTGCGGCCGGCAGTCGGTCTTAAGTTCGAACAGCGTGGGCTGTGGCGGTTCGGCCTCGGCCCGCGCCTCCATCTGCTGACGGCGCAATTCGCACAAGCGCCGCCAACTAAAGGCGAGGCCGTCGACATAAAGGATATCGGGCCTGGCCATGTCACGCGGCCTCGGCGGATGCGTTCGCATCGCTCGACGTGCCATGCAGAAAGTCGGCCGCGCGTTGCGCATGCGACGCGGCAGTGAAGATCGCGCGCTTGTCGTTCTTCAAGACCTCGATCCACGACGCGATATAGGCGGCGTGATCCTCGCGGGTCTCTGGCGTCAGGTCGAGATCAGCAGACAGGAACGCGGAGCCGAGTTCGGCGACGAGTTCCTCCATCGCGTAACCTTCGTCGCCCCAACGCTTGCGTCCGAATTCGCGGGCGAGGCGCGAGGGGTGGCGCGTCCAGTGGCTGTTATGCCGATATCGGCATAATTCGCATAATGCCGCGATCCAGATTATGCCGCGTCTGCTCGACAGGGCGCGGTTGGCGGTATGATCGCGCCAATCCCATTCGGCATAATCTTCGTCGCTCCAACAACGTGGAGCACGACGATCATGCCTCAATATTTGCAGACTTGCATCGAGCCGTATCTGGACTCGTTCGCCGAGAGTTTTGCGGCGGAGAATTACACCGCCGGTACGGTCAAGACCTACCAATCGATCCTGCGGAAGGTGGGTCACGCGATGGATATCGAGGGCATCAGCCCTTCGGCATTGACGTTCGACATGGCCGAGCATCTGGGACGCAAGGTGCCGCGCAAGAAGACCGGCACGATATGGCCGTATAGGTTGGCCCGCCGGTTCGCGCAGCATCTGCTCGATATCGGCGTGACGCAGCCCGTGCCGTTGACCGAGGCGCAGCAGGCGCGCGCGACCCTGCTGGCGGACTTCGAGACCTATCTGGTCAAGCATCGTGGCCTTAGCCCGCGGACGATCTATCACACCCTGCGGTTCGCCAACCGGTTCCTCGATCATCGCTTTGGTGATGCGACGGTCGATCCGGGGCGGTTGCGGCCTGCCGATGTGATCGGCTTCATCGAGCATGTGTTGGCAGGCGCGCGTCGCGACAAAACCGTCGTGACGCATGTTCGCATCTTCCTGCAATATCTGTTCGGAAGTGGCGCGACAGGGGCCAATCTGGCGCTGAGTCTGCCTAAGGCGGCGAAGCGCTGGGGCGCACGACTGCCACGCCATCTGTCGCCCGAGGGCGTAGAGGCGGTGCTCGCTTGCGTGCGCGATAACCCTCGGCATGGTGCGCGGGACTACGCAATGCTGCTCATCATGGCCCGCCTCGGCTTGCGTGCTGCCGAGGTCATCGCGATCCAACTGGACGATATCGACTGGCGCGCGGGCGAACTGTTGGTGCGTGGCAAGGGCAAGCTTCACGATCGCTTGCCGATCAGCTCCGAAGTTGGCGATGCGCTGAGCCGCTATCTACGCGAGGAACGCGGACCCGCGTCCTGCCGCACGATGTTCGTCACCCATCGCGCGCCGCACCGTCCGTTCAGGGACAGCCAGATCGTCAACGCCGTTCTCAAGGATGCGCTGAAGGCGACCGGCCAGAAGCCGATAACGCCCTACGTGGGATCGCACCTGCTGCGTCATAGCCTTGCCACCCGGCTGGTGAACACGGGGGCCTCGCTCGACGAGGTTAGCGATGTGCTGCGGCACCGCTCACGCTCATCGACCATGATATATGCCCGGCTCGACATTGATGGGCTGCGGTCCCTCGCAATGCCCTGGCCCGTGGCGGGAGGCGCGCAATGAGCCTCACCGTCCAGCTCGACCGCTATCTGGCTCTGCGGCGCAGCCTCGGCTACGATCTGAGCACCAGCGAGCGCATCCTCCGCCGCTTCACGCGGTTCGCCGACCGCGAGTGTGCGACGCATATCGACACGGCGCTGTTCTTACGCTGGCACGCCACGCTCGGGGAGGCCAACGGCATGACGCGAGCGGCGCGGCTTACCGTCGTGCGCCTCTTCGCGCAGTGGCTGAGCAGCTTCGATCCGGCGCATGAAGCCCCGCCACGGGGGCTGTTGCCGAACACTGTGATGCGCTCGCGTCCGCATATCTACAGCGATGCCGAGGTCGCTTCGATCATCGCAGCCGCAAAAGCGCTGCCGTCTATCTGCGGGTTGCGCGGGCTGACCTGCTCGACGCTGTTCGCACTCATCGCGATCACGGGCTTGCGCGTCAGCGAGGCGCTCCGGCTCGATGGCGACGATCTCGACGCCAATAACGGTGTCCTGCGGGTCCGACAGGGCAAGAACGGCAAGGAGCGGTTGCTGCCGCTCGACCCCAGCACCGTCGAGCGACTGCTCGACTATCGCGTCGAACGTGACCGGTTGATCGGTCGTCCGGCGAAGCCGCTGTTCGTAACCGACAAGGCGACCCGGCTCACCGACTGTACGGCCCGCTACAACTTCGCGCAGATATGCCAGCAGATCGGCTTGCGATCCGAACAGCAGTACCAGCGGCATGGCCGGGGGCCGCGCATCCACGATCTGCGCCACACCTTCGCCGTGCGCACGATGATCGACTGGTACCGGACCGGCAAAGACCCGGCGCGCGAGATGATCCGCCTGACGACCTATCTGGGTCATAGCAGCCCCTCCGCAACGTACTGGTACATGGAGGCGGTACCGGAACTGCTCGATCTGGCGATGGCCCGCGCCACGGCGAACGGTGGGGAGATGGCACAATGAACGCCATCGCCTTGCCTGGGCTGATCCAGCGCTTCTTCACTGACCGGCTTTGCACGCAACTGGAGGCGAGCCGACATACGGTCGCCGGCTATCGCGATACGTTCCGGCTGCTGCTCAGATATGCGAGCGCCCGCCGCAAAAAGCCGCCGGTTAATCTGACGGTCGAAGACATCGACGCCGATCTGGTCGCGGACTTCCTCGCCCACACCGAGACCGCGCGGGGTAATAGCGCTCGCAGCCGTAATACCCGGCTCGCCGCGATCCGATCGTTCTTCCGCTTCGTCGCGATGATCGATCCGACCTGGCTGCTGCACTGCCAGCGCATCCTCGCCATGCCCAATAAGCGCTATGTGAAGCGTGCGGTCACGTTCCTCGATACCGAGGAAATAGGGGCGCTGTTGGCAGCTCCGGATCGCACGACATGGGCGGGGCGGCGCGATCATGCTCTGCTGCTGCTTGCGATCCAGACAGGCCTTCGGGCTTCCGAACTGGTCGGCCTCACGCGGGGTGATGTTGTGTTGGGGACCGGCGCGCACATCCGTTGCATGGGCAAGGGCCGGAAGGAGCGCGCCACCCCACTTCGCCGCGAGACAGCCAAGCTGCTGGCAGCGTGGATCGGCAACGACAAAGATGCGGACAAGCCGCTGTTCCCCTCGATCCGGGGCGAACGGCTGAGCCGTGACGCTCTTGAGCATCTGGTCCGCAAGCACTGCCTCACGGCGTCTCGCGTTTGCCCGAGCATCGGCGCCAAGCGGGTCACGCCACATACGCTGCGCCACAGCACCGCGATGGACCTACTCCACCATGGCGTCGATCAAGCGGTGATAGCGCTCTGGCTTGGTCACGAGAACGTCGAGACCACCCAGATCTACATCCATGCCGACATGCGGATGAAAGAAAAGGCGCTCGCTCGCGTCGCCGCCCCAGCCACGCCGCCGGGCCGGTTCCGGCCTGACGATCAACTCCTCGCGTTCCTGGAAGGGCTCTGATTATGCCGAACAGCCGCATGGCCAATGCCAGGCTATCCGGCCTCCGGCGGAGGCCATGCGGCATAATCTGGATCGCGGCATTATGCGTCGCCTCGTGCGCCAGCGTCGCGTAATAGCTTTCCGCGTCGCGGAAGCAATCGATGCACGACATATGGATTTGGTCGCGCGACACGACGTAGCAGGCGCGGTTGCCGCCATGCACGATCTGCGCGCGCGTCGCCGCGAAGAAAGACTCGGCGCGTTCGATGCGCTGCACGGACTCGCCCTTCGGATCGGGCTTCGAATAGAAATGCGCGGGCAAGCCGTCGATCTGCTCGACATTGAAAACCGTATAACCCTTCATGAAGGGAATGGCGCGCTCGGCTTCCTCGCCCGTCGCGGCGTCCGTCTCGGTGCGGGTGATTTTGTCGGCGTAAACGACAAGGCTCCCGGTCTCGCCCTTCCTCACATGCGCGTCGAATGCGAGGGCTTGCTTGAAGGTCATCCATATCGGTGCCGCATAGCCTTTCTCCATCGCCCCCGACCATAGCATCAGGACATTGATGCCCTTGTAGGGCTGCCCATTGAAGCGCAACGGTCGCACCACGCGCGCGGCGGCATGCTCGGCGCTCCATGGCTGCATCCAAGGGCGGACTCCCTTTTCAAGCTCGTGAACAATCTGATTGGTGATGCGCTGATAGATGTCGTTTCTCAGTAGCCCTTCGGCGAGGGCCGCGGGCTGGGCCGTTCCGGATTGATCCGGCGGGCTACTTGGCTATCTTTTTCGCGAACCGGGCCTTCGCGGCGTTTCGTTGCTTGGCGATACGCCCCAATGCGATTTTGATCGGCAGTTCGTCGATCACGTTGGGATCGTAGTCATCGAGCCACTGCTTGGCCTCGGCATGTTCGGGATGCTTCGGATCGGCTGCTGCGTCGAGCATTTCATAGAAGCCGGGTATGCCGCCGCAGTCCTCCGGCGGCCCATTTCGTTCGCCGCCGACGTAGCGTGGATACGAGAGGCTCGGATCGCCCGCGCGGACGTCGGTCACCGTCAGCCGATGCTCCCAACTGTCGCCGAAGTCGTAGGTGTAGTCGATCTTCGTCTTGCGCGGCCGGAGCACCTCGCGCAGCCGGACTTTGCTGGCGTCGGCGCGCGGCTCGGTTCCCCAGTCCTCGTCCATCGGCAGCCCGTATCGGCGCTTGGCGATCGTGAACTCCCAAAGGTGATAGTCGAACCAGCCAATGGCCACCTGGATGACGGCGTGCAGCGTCTTGAGCGTGATCGAGGTGGGAACCTCGACTTGGCGCCAAATCAGCGGGTCGCTGTCCTTCAGCTCGATGCGAACGGTGGCGATTTCATTGATGCTGTCGGCGGCCGCGCTCATGCCGCGAGTATGGCAGGCTCGCGCCGCCAGTTCCACGGCAGCAAGTCGGCGAGGCGGGTCTGTGGCGTGTCGGCGATGCGCCGAAGGACCTCGGCGAGCCAAGACTGCGGATCGACGTCGTTGAGCTTTGCCGTTTGAATGAGCGTGTACATCACGGCGGCGCGCTCGGCCCCGCGCTCCGATCCGGCGAACAGCCACGACTTCCTGCCGAGAGCGAGACCGCGCAGGGCTCTTTCGGCGGCATTGTTGGTCAGGCAGATCCTTCCATCGTCGAGGAAGCGGGCGAAGGCCGGCCAGCGCGTCAGCATGTAGTCGAGCGCCTTGGCGACCGCGGCGTGGCGCGACAGCTTGGCGCGCTCGGCGCGCATCCAGGTCTCGAGCGCCGCGACCAGGTCGACGACGACCTCGCGCCGGACGCGCAGGCGCTCGTCGGCGCGCTGGCCGTTGATGTCGCGCTCGACGTCGAAGATGGCGTCGATACGCCTGACCGCCTCCAAGGCGATCGGCGAGATCGGCGCGGCGTTCTTGCCGCGCCGCGCATTGGCGGCGATGTCGGCCACCCCCGGACTTTGATCCGGGGGTTGCGCCGCGCGTGGCTCCAGCACAGCGCTTCGACGATCGGCCGTGGCTGGCGGTCAGCAAGATAGAGCCGATTGTAGCCGCCATAGGCGTCGGCTTGCAGAATGCCGCTCCAGCCCGCCAGATGGCGTTCGGGATGTTCGCGGGTGCGATCGCGCGAGGCGTAGAACAGCGCCGCCGGCGGGTCCGGTCCGCCGAACGGCTGATCGTCACGGACATAAACCCAGATCCGGCCGGTTTCCGTCTTGCCCTTGGCGAGGATGGGAACCGTGGTGTCGTCGCCGTGCAGCCGCTCGGCGGCCAGAACGTGCCGTTCGATTAGTGCATGCAGCGGGCGCAGCGCCGTCGCGCAGGCGCCGACTTGGTCGGCGAGCGTCGACAGGCTCAGATCGATCCCTTCTCTCGCGTAGCGCTCGCTCTGCCGATTCAACGGCTGATGCTGGCCGAACTTCTCGAACAGGATCATCGCCAGCAGGTTCGGGCCAGCGAAGCCGCGCGGCGTCACATGGAACGGCGCCGGCGGCTGGGAGATCGTCTCACACTGGCGGCAGGAGAACCGCTCGCGCACCGTCTGGATCACCTTCCATTGCCGGGGCACGACCTCCAGCGTCTCGGTCACGTCCTCGCCGAGCTTCGACAGCTTGGCCGAACCGCAGCAGGGGCAGCTCTCAGGCGCCGCAATCACCACCCGCTCGCGCGGCAGATGCTCAGGAAACGGCTTGCGGGCCGGCCGACGGCGCTCAAACGACTTGACGACCGTCGACGGCGCGGAATACTCGGCCGCCAGCTCGTCCTCGGTCGCGTCGGCCTCGGCGTCCTCCAACTGCATTTCCAGTTGGTCGAGCAGGCGCTGCTTGCGTTCCGAACGCACGCCGTAGAGCGCGCGGCGTAGCTTCTCGATCTCCAGCCTGAGATGAACGACCAGCGCCTCGGAGCCGGAGGCGACGGCCTTGCTGTGGTTGAGGTCGACTTCGATCCGCGCCGCGCGCGCTTCGCTCTCCAGCCGCGCCGCCCGCTCGGCGAGGATCATCGCGTGCGCGGCCGCGAGATCGGAGGGAAGCGATTCAGCGTCGTTCGACACACGCAGAGTGAATCACATCCGCGCGCGATGACAAGCCAAAATCGTCAGCCGACCGCCGTCGGACGCCAGGTTTTCTGCGGCGTTCGCCAGTCAATGCCCGACAAGAGATAGCCAAGCTGCGCCGTCGAGATCGTGATTGTCCCATCCGCCATCGACGGCCACAAAAAGCGTCCGCGCTCCAGTCGCTTCGAGAAC
>Ga0181520_10001225_pt1 | contig 52983 bp, 45 predicted proteins | sample PEATcosm2014_Bin_29_FD_132451 | JGI IMG/M metagenome (GOLD analysis project Ga0181520, IMG submission 132451) | Peatland microbial communities from MTU Mesocosm Facility, Houghton, MI, USA - PEATcosm2014_Bin02_30_metaG | ecosystem: Environmental > Terrestrial > Soil > Wetlands > Peat | place... | reverse complement strand
TGCTACACTATCTATGATGGATCTTCGGCGATAAGGAGGGATTATGGATCGCGAGGAAATCAAGGCGAGGGCGGAGGACTACGTGCGCCGCGAGGGCGACGCCGAATTCCGCTCCGAGGTCGAGGCCCTCCTCGAGACCGGGGACTGGAAGGAGCTCGAGGATCGCTTCTACCGCGATCTCGAGTTCGGCACGGGCGGGCTGCGCGGCGTCATAGGCGGCGGCTACAACCGGATGAATACCCTCGTGGTCAGCCGCGCCACTCAGGGTCTTTGCGACTACCTGAAAGGGGCCTTGCCGGGAAAGAAACTCTCGGCCTGCATCGCCTACGATTCCCGGCGCTGCTCCGATTCCTTCTCGTGGGTGACCGCGCGCATCTTCGCGGCCAACGGCGTGAAGGCCTACCTTTTCAGCTCTCTGCGGCCCACTCCCGAACTCTCCTTCGCGATCCGCCGGCTCGGGGCCGACACCGGCATCGTCGTGACCGCCAGCCACAACCCGCCCAAATACAACGGCTACAAGGCCTACTGGGGCGACGGCGCCCAGGTCATCCCCCCCCACGACGAGGGGATAATCCGGATGGTGGAGGCGGTGACCGAGGTCAAGACGATCTCCAGGGAAGAAGCCCTCGCGAAGGGATCCATCGTCGTCATCGACGAGGAGGTAGACGAGCCCTACGTCGCGATGGTCAAGTCCAAGCTCCTCCGCCCCGAGCTCATCAAGAAAATGGCCGGCGAGGCCAAGATCGTCTATACGCCGCTGCACGGCACGGGCGCCCTCCACTTCGAGCGCGTGATGAAGGACCTCGGCCTGTCGGTGGTCACGGTGCCGGAGCAGCGCGAGCCCGACGGGCGCTTCCCGACCGTCGCCTTCCCCAACCCCGAGGAGGCGGCCGCGCTCAAGCTCGCCCTCGAGCTGGGCGCCAGGGTCGAGGCCGACGTCGTGATGGCGAACGACCCCGACGCCGACAGGCTCGGCATCGCCGTTCCGGATCCGAAGGGCCGCTTCGTCCTGATCACGGGGAATCAGCTCGGCTCCCTGCACCTCGACTACGTCCTCCTGACGCGCAAGGAGCTGGGCCTCATGCCCGCGAGGCCCGCCAACGTGAAAACGATCGTAACCACCGACCTCCAGGCCCGCATCGCCGAGAAGTACGGCGCTACGTGCTTCGAGTGCCTCACGGGTTTCAAGTGGATAGCCGACCTCATGCGCCGCTTCGAGTCCGACCGCGCGGGCCCGGCGAGCGGGGGCTACGAGTACGTCTACGGCACAGAGGAGAGCTACGGCTACCTCGTCGAGAACGAGGTACGCGACAAGGACGGCATCTCGGCCGCCGCCCTCACGGCCGAGATGACCCTCTACTGGCGATCCAAGGGCAAGAGCCTGCTACAGCGTCTCGACGAGCTCTACGTCGAGTACGGCTACTACGAGGAGAAGAGCATAAACAAGTACTTCGAGGGACCGACCGGCATGGACGTTATGAAGGGCATCATGGGCGGCTACCGGAAAAGTCAGCCCGCGGCTTTGGGCGGGATCGCCGTGTCCCGCGTCCGCGACATAAGAACGGGTCTAGAGTGGCCCGCGGGCAAGCCGGGCGCCGCGACGAGGATCGACCTTCCGCCGAGCGACGTCATCCAGTGGATACTCGAGGACGGGACCAAGGTGACGGTCAGGCCCTCGGGCACCGAGCCCAAGATCAAATTCTACGTGCTTCTCCGCACGGAGCCGAAGGGCGGGGCGATGGGCATGCCGGCCGCGCGCGAATCCTCGGCCGCGAAGGCGGAGGCTATCGCGGCGGACATCAGGAAGGCGATCGGCGCGTGACCTTCGTCGCCCTGGATTTCGAGACGACGGGGCTCGACAGCGAGATCGGCCGGGTGGTCGAGATCGGCGCCATACGCTTCGCGACGGGGCCGGGGAGCTGCGTCGAGGAGGCGTCGCTGGCCTGCCTCGTCGATCCCGGCATGCCTATACCTCGCCAGGCGAGCGCCATCCACGGGATATCGGACGAGGACGTGGCCGGCTCGCCGTCGTTCGGCGAGGTCGCGCCCGCCCTCCTCGCCCTAGCCGAGGGCGCGGTAATCGTAGCGCATAACGTCCGATTCGATCTGTCCTTCCTCGACGCGGAGCTCTCCCGCCTCGGCCTCTCGCGTCCCGAGGCCGCGACGCAGGACACCGTCGCCTTGGCGCGGCGGGCCTTCCCGGGCCGGGCGAGCTATCGCCTCGGCGCCATCGCCTCAGCCCTGGGCATCGATGCCGGCTCCGAGCATAGGGCCCTGGACGATGCGAGGACTTGCATGCTGCTCTACCGGGCCTGCGCGGCTCGCCTAGCCTGAGACGGCGTCCCGCCCGGGCCGCGCCTCGCGCGACCCACTTGCGGCCTCGGACTCCTCCATGATAGTTTGCAGGCCTACCGATCGGAGGAGCGGTCCCCATCAGTATTCCGGAGCAGGGCTGGCCGCCCGTCGATGCCGGAGGAAAGGGGAGGATCGCCGAAGGGCGCTCGCACGGCCGTCGCGCGCGCCTTGGACGTAGAGGCCAATACCCTACGGCTGTCGCGGCCCCCTTTGGGACCGCGGAGCGCCATCGGAATTCGCGCCCAGCCGGACCGCCCCTCGGCCGACGGCCGCGAATTTCATGGGATCTCCATCGGATTGGAGGTCCTTCGTGACCAGCCTTCAATCCGTGGAACGCAGCGCCCTTCGCCTCACGGCAGAGCTCTGCGCCACGTATACGCCAGCCGGCCGTGAAGCGGCCGCGCTTCCCCTCCTCGAGTCGGAGCTGCGGCGCCTGGGCGCGAAAGTGAGCGCCTTTCCCCTGGGCGAGGGCCGCGCGAACCTCCTGGCGACCTGGGGCGAGCCCCGCGTCCTATTCAGCGGACATCTCGACGTCGTCCCCCCCGACCTGCCCGTCCGCCTTACCGAGCGCGGCGTCGAAGGCCGCGGCTCCTGCGACGCGAAGGGTCAGATCGCCGCCCAGCTCGCGGCGATAGAGCTCCTTCTCGACGCGGGGCACCGCGACGTCGCCTGGCTCGGCGTCGCCGGCGAAGAGAGCGACTCCGTCGGCGCGGCGGCCTGCACCGCGTTGGCGCCTTCATTCTCCGCCTGCTGTGCGATAATCGTCGGCGAGCCTACTGCATGCACCCTGGCGACGGGGCAGAAGGGCTTCCTTCGGGCCCGCCTCACCTGCAAGGGAAAGACCGCCCACGGCGGCACGCCCGAGCTCGGAGAGAACGCCCTCCTGGCCCTCATGGACTGGATCGCGGCGATACGTGCCGCGGAAGGGACCTCCGACCCCCAGCTGGGCGGGGAGACTTGGAACCTCGGACTCCTCTCGGGCGGCCGAGCGGCGAACGTCGTGCCAGACCTTGCCGAGGCCGAGATATCGCTGCGCACCGTGCCCGGCGGGAAGCTTCGCGCGGCCCTCGAGGCCGCGCGGCCCGCAAAAGGCTCCGTCGATATCCTGGTCGACGATTCCTGGGACTACTTCGACACACCTCCCGGATTCGCGGCCGCCTCCGTGCCCTTCGGCTCCGACCTGCCCGCGATGCGGGCTATAGCCCCGAAAGCCGCCGCCGTCCTCGCGGGCCCGGGAAGGGCCTCGCTCGCCCACACCGGGATCGAGGAGCTGAGCCGCGATGAGCTTTCCGCGGGCATAGTCTTATTCAGGGACCTCGGCCTGTACTACTCGGCTGGCCGATCGTGATAGCCTTCCGTACTTCATCATCAAGGAGAGACAAATGAATCGCATCCCCGTAACCGTACTCGGAGCCACCGGCGTGGTCGGACAGCGCTTCGTGCGCCACCTCGCGGACCATCCGGCCTTCGAGCTCCGCTACGTGGCGGCAAGCGAGCGCAGCGTCGGCAGGACCTACGCCGAGGCCTGCGACTGGCGCCTCCCCGGCGAGCCCTACGCGGGCTTCGGCGGATTGAAGGTCGTCGCCTGCGACCCGTCGGAATCGCCGGCGCCCCTCGTGTTCTCGGCCCTCGACGCCGGCCCGGCTCGCGAGATTGAACCCCTCTACGCGGCTCACGGCTCGATGGTGTTCAGCAACGCCTCGGCCTTCAGGATGGAAGAGGACGTGCCTCTCCTCGTTCCCGAGCTCAACGCGGCCCACCTCGGCCTGCTCGCGGTCCAGCGCAAGAAGCGCGGATGGAGGGGCGGAATAGTCACGAACCCAAACTGCACGACCGTCCCCCTGGCCGGAGCCCTCGGGCCGCTGCACCGCGCCTTCGGCGCCGAGGCGGCGATGGTCGTAAGCATGCAGGCGCTGAGCGGCGCCGGCTATCCGGGCGTCGCCTCCCTCGACGCCGTGGCCAACGTCGTTCCCCACATCAAGGGCGAGGAAGAGAAGGTCGAGTCCGAGTCCTGCAAGATACTCGGGACCTTCGACGGCTCGAGGATAGTGCGCGCGCCCATCGCTATATCCGCGCAATGCAATCGCGTCGAAGTCGTCGACGGCCATATTATCGCGCTCAACCTCAAGCTGAGCGGCGCGCCCGATCCCGCGGCAGTGATCAAGGCTCTCGAGGGGTTCGTGCCCGACACCGAGGGCCTCGACCTGCGCACCGCGCCGAAGCGCTTCCTCCAGGTGAGGATGGAGGCGGATCGGCCCCAGCCTCGGCGCGACGCCGAGGAGGACGGCGGAATGCGCATCATGATCGGACGCGTCAGGGTCTGTCCCGTATTCGGGATCAAGATGATCGCCTTGGGCCACAACACGGAGCGCGGCGCGGCGGGAGCCTCCGTGCTCAACGCGGAGCTCGCCCTGGCGAAGGGCTACCTGTGATCGGACCGGTGGTCATGAAGTTCGGCGGCACTTCGGTCGCCGACGCCGGTCGCCTCCGCGGAGTGGCCGACCTCGCGGCCGAGCGCGCCGTGTCGGGCGTCCTCCTCGTCCTCTCCGCCTTCTCCGGGGTGACCGACGGCCTCTTCGAGGCCGGCCGGGCCGCGACGGCGGGGAACGAGGCCGCGGCGCTCGCCCTCCTAGGCGAGATGATCGAGCGTCACAGGCTGGTCGCCTCTGAGCTCCTCGGTCTCCCGAAACGCGCCTTGCCGATCGAAGTCGAGGCGACTCTCGCCGCCGCCGAGTCCGACCTCGGCGCCGTGCTCATAGGCGCCGCCCTCCTTCGTGCTCTCCCCGAGAGGAGCCTGGATATCCTCGCGGGACGCGGCGAGCTCCTGTCCTCGACCATCCTCGCCGCCTTCATCGGCGCGCCGTGGATCGACGCGAGGACGGTGATCCGCACGGACTCGCGCTTCGGGTCGGCTAAGCCTCTGACGGAAGCGATAGCCAGGCTCGCCGCAGAGAAGGTGCTGCCCCTAGTCGGCTCCGGCAAGATCGCCGTGACCCAGGGCTATATCGGAGCGGACGCCGCGGGAGCGCCGACCACCCTCGGCCGCGGCGGCTCGGATTACAGCGCCAGTCTCTTCGGCGCCGCGATAGGCGCTTCCGAAATCCAGATATGGACGGACGTCGAGGGCATACTGACCTGCGACCCCCGCGTCGTGCCCTCAGCACGGCCCGTCGAGCTCCTCGGCTACGACGAGGCCGCCGAGCTCGCGGCCTTCGGCGCCAAGGTCCTCCACCCGGCGACCATCCTGCCGGCGGTCGAGCTGGGTATACCGGTGACGGTTCGCAACAGCATGGTCCCCGACGGGCGCTTCACCACGATCTCGCGCGAATCGGCCTCCGGGCAGCCGGTCACGGCCCTCGCCTCGCGGGGTCCGGTCACCGTCATAACGGTGCGAACTCCCCGCATGCTCGGCGGCGCGGGCTTCCTGGCGAGCATCTTCGAGGCTTTCGGCAGGCGAGGGGTGAGCGTCGACCTGGTGTCCACCTCCGAGGTGAGCGTCTCGGCCACCGTCGACGGCAAGGCGGACGTGGACGAGCTGGCCAAGGACCTCGCCGAGCTCGGCGAAGTGAGGATCATGCGGGATCGCGCCGTCGTCGCCCTCGTCGGCGAGCGCCTGCTCAAGACCCCGGGCGTGCCGGGCAGGGCATTGGGCGCCCTTTGCGACATCAACGTCGAAATGATCAGCCTGGGCGCGAACGAGATCAACCTGAGCCTAGTGGTGGAGGGCGGGCAGGCCGCCGAGGCGCAGCGGCGTCTCCATGCGGCCTTCTTCGAGAGAGGATAGGAGGGATCATGAAGATCGGCATATTCGGCAGAGGCAGGCTCGGCAGCGCGGTCCAGTCGCTCGCCTCGCGGGAGAAGGATCTCGAGATCGCCTGGTTCATAGACAAAGGGGAGGAGCCGACCGGCCCGGTCGACGTCGCCCTGGACGCCAGCGCGGCCGAGGCGGTCGGCGACCATGTCGGATGGGCCTTGGAGGCGGGGACGGACCTCGTGATAGCCGCCACCGGATGGGACCGCTCCCTTCTCGATCGGCCCAGGATAATCGACGCGCGCAGGGGCGTCCTATATTCGCCTAACTTCTCGCTCTCGGTGGCATTCATGCGCAGGACCTCGCTCGCTCTCGGACGCTTCGCCGCTCTGGAGTCCGACAGCACGCTCGCCATCGTCGAGAGGCACCACTCGGCCAAGGCGGACGCGCCGAGCGGGACCGCGAAGCTCCTCGCCGAAGCCCTCGTTCAAGGCTGCCCGCGCTACTCGGGCTGGAACCAGGGTCGGGCCGAGGAGGGCAAGATAAACATCGCGAGCCTCCGAGCCGGCTCGGAGATCGGCTACCACGAGATCAGGCTCGAGACGGGCGCCGACTCGATAGTCCTCTCGCACAAGGCCGAGTCGCGCGAGATATTCGCGAAGGGTGTCCTCGTCGCCCTCCGATGGATCCGAGGCCGCGTGGGCCTCTTCACCTTAGACGATCTCGCCGCGGACATGATCGACCCGCTATTCAATACCTGAGGAGAAAGCGATGGACAAGGAAAGACTGCGGGGCCTGGGCGTCGCCCTCGCCACGCCATTCAAGCCCGCCGAAGCTCGGGGACCCGCCGGTTCCCTTCCCGAGACATTCGGATCCGGCGAAGTCGACATTCCCGCCTTCAGGGCCCTCGTCTCCCGCATGGTGGAGGCCGGGGCGGACTTCCTCGTGGCCCTCGGGTCTACCGGCGAGGCCGCGACCGTCACGGACGCCGAGCGGGATCTCATTTTGAAGGCGACGCTCGAGGAGGCCAAGGGCGTACCGGTCATCCTGGGAACCGGGCACAACTCGACCGCCAAGGCCGTCGAGCTCTCGGCCCGCGCGGCGAGGCTCGGCGCCGACGGTCTCCTCGTCGTGACGCCCTACTACAACAAACCGCAGCCGGCCGGGCTCGAGGCTCATTTTCGAGCAGTGGCCGCGGCCGGGCTGCCGATCATCGTCTACAACGTACCCGGACGCACGGGCCTGAACCTCCTCCCGAAGGACCTCGCCCGTCTCTGGGGAATTCCCCAGGTCGTCGCCGTCAAGGAGTCTTCGGGGAACCTGGCGCAGATCGGGGAGATACTCAGGACGATCCCGGACGGCAAGCTCCTCTTCTCGGGAGACGATCCCCTGGCCCTGCCGACGATCGCGATGGGAGGCGCGGGCCTCATCTCGGTCCTCGGGAACATCCTCCCCGCCGAGACCAAGGCTCTCGTCGACGCCGCCATGGCGGGGAGGCGCGATGAGGCGCGGAAGCTGCACGCCCGACTTCTTCCGGTCATCGACGCCCTCTTCCTCGAGAGCAATCCTGCGCCCCTCAAGGCCGCTCTCGCCATCGCCGGATATTGCGGGGACGCCGTGAGGCTTCCCCTTGTGCCGGCCTCGGAGGCTACGCGAGCGAGGCTGTCCGAGGTCCTGGCCGGCTTCGGACTGGGCTCGACAAGGCGCGAATGAACGGTACGGCCTCCTCGCTCGACGAATTCTATTCGCGACCGATGGAGGAGATCCTCGCCGACCCCGGCTTGCCCTCGGCGCGGGAGGAGTTGCTCGAGGCCCTCGAGGCGGGGGAGATACGCTCGGCGTCTCGCTCGCCCGACGGGACTTGGACGGCGAACGTATGGGTCAAGTCCGCGATCCTGGCGGGCTTCAGGTCCACGGGCATGGTCGAACTTCCGGGTTGGCCGGGAGGGGCGGTCGAGAAGACCGCCTACCCGCCCAGGCGCTTCGGAGCCGCGGACGGCGTCCGCGTGGTCCCGGGGGGCAGCTCGGTCCGCAGGGGATCCCACGTAGAGCCGGGCGTGGTGATCATGCCGCCCGCCTACGTCAACGTCGGCGCCTGGATCGGCTCGGGCTCGATGGTCGACAGCCACGCCCTCGTCGGCTCCTGCGCCCAGATCGGCGAGCGCGTGCACCTCTCCGCCGCGGCCCAGGTAGGCGGCGTACTCGAGCCGGCCGGGGCGCGCCCCGTCGTCGTGGAGGACGAGTGCTTCGTCGGGGCGCTCTGCGGCCTCTTTGAGGGAGTCGTCATCCGCTCTCGCGCCGTCCTCGCCCCCGGCACCCTCATCACCGCCTCGACGAAGCTCTACGATCTCGTGAACGGCCTGGAGCTCCTCGGCGAAGTCCCGGAGGGCGCCGTCGTAGTGCCGGGCTCGCGTCCCGCGCGCGGCGAGTACGCCGCCTCGCGCGGCATCGCGCTCTACGCGCCGTGCATCGTGAAATACCGAGACGGTAGGACCGAGGCGGCCACCGCCCTCGAGGAGGCCCTGCGTTGAGCGCGAGCCTGTTCGCCTTTTCCGAAGCCGAGGCCCGGACCGTGGCCGGGAGGCTCGGCGCGCCCTGTTTCGCCTATCGCCTGGACCTCGCGCGCGAGCGTTACGACGCCCTCCGCGCCGTCCTTCCCGAGCGGGCGATACTGGCCTACGCAATCAAGGCCAACCCCGGAGCGAAGCTCGTCTCGGCCTTCGCCGCCAAAGGAGCCTACTTCGACTGCGCCTCTATAGGCGAGCTGGAGCTCGCGCGCGACGTCCTCGTCCCCGGCACCCGTGTCCTCCTGGCCGGTCCGGGCAAGTCGCGGAGCGAGCTCCGAGCGGCCCTCGCGATGGGAGCCAGGATCCAGGCCGACGGGATCGAAGACCTCGAGCGGCTCGATGCCATGCTCGAGGCGGCCGGCGGGCCGGAGAGCGGCCTCGCGTCCCCCCTCTCGATCAGTCTCCGGGTGCAGCCCGGGTCGGGCATCTCGGAAGCCTCGCCGATAATCGGCGGCTCGGCCCCCTCGGCCTTCGGCGTCGACGAGGAGGACCTCACGGCCTTCCTGAAGGAGGCCTCGCGCTTCCCCGGCGTCAGGATCGCAGGACTGCAGATCTTCGCGGCTAGCAACGAGAGAAGGGCCGAGCGCCTCCTGGAGAATCATCGCGCCGCCTTCGCGATATGCGAGAGATTCCAGAGGGAGACGGGTTCGCCCGTCGATCTCGTCGACCTTGGCGGGGGCTTGGGGATAGCCTACGCGGAGGGAGAGTCCGAGCTCGATATCGCCGCATTCGTCGCGGGCCTCGGCGACCTCATCGACGCCAATCCGTGGTTCTCGGGCAGAGTCGTCGTCGAGCCGGGTCGCTGGCTCGCCGGGCCCTGCGGCGTCTATCTGGCGCGCGTCGTCCGTACGAAGACGAGCAGGGGCGAGCGCTTCGCGATCCTCGAGGGAGGCCTAAACCACCTGATGCGTCCCCTCCTCACCGGCCAGAGCTTCCCCACCCTCGCGCTTCGGGAATCCGGCGGGACGCCATCCGCCGCGCGCGTCGCTACTACCCTCGCTGGACCGCTCTGCACCTCCATCGACCGCCTCGGCGCCGCCCTCCTGCCTCCGCTCGAGGCGGGAGATCTGATCATGTTCGGACAGGCGGGGGCCTACGGCTTCACCGAGGCGATGACCGCCTTCCTGGGCCATCCCGCCGCTGCCGAGCATTGGCTGGAAGGCCCGCCCGCCCGAGCCGGCGAGTCCGTGGACCGAACTTCGATTCCCGTGGTATACATGGACCGCGAGCCGGGACCGGCCCTGCCGAAAGGAAAAGCATGACGGAAAAGCGCGTCCCCCTCTCGAAAGCTCGCCTCGAGGAAATCTGCTCCGAGCATCCCACACCGTTCCACATCTACGACGAGGCGGCCATCCGCGACAACGCGAGGAAACTCGTGGATTCCTTTTCCATACTCGGCGACGGTTTCAAGGAGTTCTTCGCAGTCAAGGCGCTGCCCAACCCCTTCATCCTCAAGATCCTCGCCGCCGAGGGCTTCGGCGCCGACGCGAGCTCCCTCCCCGAATTGGTCCTCGCCCGAAAGGCGGGGATCGTCGGCGAGGACATAATGTTCTCTTCGAACGACACCCCTGCGCCCGAGTTCGCGGCGGCTCGGAAGGCGGGCGCCATCGTCAACCTCGACGACATCTCGCATATCGAGCCGCTCGCGAAGGCGGCGGGCATACCCGAGCTCGTATGCTGCAGGTACAACCCAGGCCCGCTCAAGGAAGGCAATGCCATCATCGGCAAGCCTGAAGAGGCCAAGTACGGCTTCACGCGCGGGCAGCTCTTCGAGGGCTACCGGGAGCTAAAGGCGAGGGGAGCGAGGCGATTCGGCCTCCATACCATGGTGGCCTCGAACGAGCTGAACCCGGACTATTTCGTCGAGACGGCCAGGCTGCTCTTCGAGCTCGCAGCCGAGATCGCGAAGTCAGTCGGCATCCGCTTCGAGTTCGTCAACATCGGCGGCGGCATCGGCATACCCTATCGGCCCGAGCAGAGCGCCGTTCCTCTCGGTCGCGTCGCCGAGGGGTTCAAGGCCGCCTACGACGAGATCGTCGTTCCCTCGGGCCTCTCGCCTCTTAAGGTATTCATGGAATGCGGCCGCGTCGTCACGGGCCCGTACGGCTGGCTCATCTCCCGCGTCATCCACCTGAAGAGCACGTACCGGAAGTACGTGGGCCTCGACGCATCCATGGCCAACCTCATGAGGCCCGGGATGTACGGCGCCTACCACCACGTAACGGTGCTGGGCAAGGAGGAGGCCCGGTCGACCGAGACCTACGACGTCACGGGCTCTCTCTGCGAGAACAACGACAAATTCGCGATCGGCCGCGCCCTGCCCTCCGTGGAGGTCGGCGACCTCGTGGCCATCCACGATACCGGGGCCCACGGCCACGCGATGGGCTTCAACTACAACGGCAAGCTCCGATCCGCCGAGCTCCTCCTCCGCGAGGACGGGAGCGTCGTCGAGATCCGCAGGGCGGAGACCATGGACGACTATTTCCGGAGCCTGGATTTCGGGCGCCTCGAGGACTTCGAGGCCGCGCGTCCCGCGCGCTCGGGGAAATGAGGGAAGGGCATGGGCGAGAAGGATTTCGTGACGCGCGTGAGGCGAAACGGCAATTTCGCGAACCTGACCGCGGGCTACCTCTTCCCCGAGGTCGCTCGCAGGAGGAAGGCCTTTCAGGAGAAGAATCCCGGAACCAAGGTGATCAGCCTGGGCGTAGGCAATACGACCGAACCCCTGAGCCCCCGGGTAGCCGAGGGCCTTCGGCTCGGCGCCCAGAAGCTCGCAACGCGCGAAGGCTACTCGGGCTACGGGGACGAGCAGGGCTCCGGCGAGCTCCGCGCCGGAATCGCGGGAAGGCTCTACCGATGCAGGATCGAGCCGCACGAGGTCTTCGTCGCCGACGGAGCCAAGTGCGACATCGGCAGGCTGCAGCTGATGTTCGGCTCGGGAGTTTCGATCGCCGTGCAGGACCCCGCCTATCCGGTGTACGTCGACGGCAGCGTCATCGCGGGCGCGGCCGGCCCCGCGGCCCCAGGCGGCGCGGGCTACTCGGGTATCGGCTATCTGCCCTGCACTCCCTCCAACGGCTTCTTCCCCGACCTGACCTCCTCCCCGGCCGTCGACATCCTCTACTTCTGCTCGCCCAACAATCCGACCGGCGCCTGCGCGACACGGCGGCAGCTCGAGGAGCTCGTGGCCTTCGCCAGGGCGCGCGGCACGATCATCGTCTACGACGCCGCCTACGCCGAGTACATTTCCGATTCCGCGCTGCCGAAATCCATCTTCGAGATAGAGGGCGCGCGGAGCGTGGCTCTCGAAGTCAATTCCTTCTCGAAGCCGATCGGCTTCACGGGAGTCCGCCTCGGCTGGACGGTGGTGCCCGACGAGCTCCGCTTCTCCGACGGCAGCCAGGTGGCCAAAGACTGGAACCGCGTGATGACGACCCTCTTCAACGGAGCCTCGAACATCGCCCAGTACGGAGGGCTCGCCGCCCTCGACGACGAGGGACTCGCCGAGATGCGAGGCTCCGTCGCCTATTACATGGGCAACGCGGCCCTGATCAAGGGATGCCTCGACCGCCTGCGCATCGAGAACTACGGGGGCACGGACGCCCCTTATATCTGGGCGAAATTCCCCGGAAGGAGCTCATGGGAAGCCTTCGAGGATATTCTCGCGCGCTGCGCCGTCGTGACCACGCCGGGCTCGGGCTTCGGCCCGGCCGGAGAGAGCTTCCTGCGCTTCAGCGCCTTCGGCCATCGCGAAGACGTCGAGGAGGCCGTGCAGAGGCTGGAAGCGAGATTGGGTGTCTAGCCTGAACGCGGCTGAGGGTCCCGAGAGCGGCCGCGTTTATTCTCGCGCGTGCAAGGCCTGCGCGGTCGTCGCCGCGCTCATCCTCTTGTTCGGGAGCGGGTGGGCCTCCATTTCCCCATCGGGGAGATCGGTTCCCGCGCGAGCGGCGGTCATGGAAATCGCGGTCATGAGCCGCCTCCTCCGCCCGGAATCGATCGCCGCGGAAAGGGTCGACGAGGCCGCGACGGCCGCCGAGAGACTTGTGAGCGCCGCGCGCCGCGCCGGCATCGATCCGCGCGAGGCGCTCGAGGCCGCCTTCCCGGAACCGCGCCGGATACTCGGCATGCTCGCCCTCGACCGCGACGTCGACGGCTTCCTCGACTACGCGAGCCGCAAGGACGCGCTCGGCGACTATTACGGCGAACAGGCGCGCATCTCGCGCGAGATGCGCCCTCTGCGCGCCCGATACGAGGCCGCTTTCGCGGCGGCGTTCATGGCGGTGTCCGGCTCCGAGCCTGCGACGGGAGCGCCGGCCGCGGTCCCGAGCGGCTCGGGGAAACGCGTGCGTCCCCATATTGCCGCGCCTGGAGACGTATGGCTGCCGCCCGAGAGCGAGCTGCGATTCGCGCATCCCTACGCGCTGGACGTGTTCTTCCGGAGCGTGGAAAGGAAGGGCGACTCTGAAAAGGGTCCGGTTATCCGGGCGCTCTTCCCCGGGATCGTCGTTGCGACGGCTTCCGATTGGTCCGGAGGCCGGGGACCGTCGAATTGGAAAAACGGGGGCTTGAGCCCCGCCGCGGGGAACGGCGTCGTCGTCTACGATCCTTCCGCCCGCGTCTATTGTTCGTACTTTCATCTGAGCTCGGTCGTCCTCAGGACCGGATCGGTCGTCGAGGCCGGCGACGCTCTCGGCCGAGGAGGCAATTCGGGCGTGAACGCTCGAACTCCCGGGCACGGCGAGCATATCCACGTCGAAATTTTCGACGCGGCCCGCGATTCGCCACTTTCTTCTCATAAGATTCTAGAGCTGCTGGAAGAATAATCCTGTGGGCGGGCGACAAGCGTCCCGTCCGTCCTGGCCCTTTCCCCCCTAGGGACCGGAAGTGCGGCGCCGCGTCTTTTCAAGACCCGGTCTCGCTGTTTATAGTGGGCCATGACTTCATCGCGCACATCCTTCGACGTCCTCGTCCTGGCGGGGGACATCGGCGGTACCAACGCCAACCTTGCCCTTATCGGCAAGAAGGGCGGCACCTTCACTATTCTCATGGACAGGCATTACCGGACCAAGGAGGAACCCTCCCTCATAGAGCCTCTCGGGCGCTTTCTCGCGGAGGCGGAACGCGAGCACGAGGGCCTGAGGCCGGAACTCTGCTGCATATCTGGTGCAGGGCCCGTCGCGGACGGGCGCATCGTCCTCACGAACGCGCCATGGGCGATCGACGCCAAGGCGATCGAGTCGGCCTATTCCATCCCTACGACCCTCATCAACGACTTCACCGCAGTCTCCTACGGCGTCCTCCTCCTCGATCCCGCCAATCCCGAGCAGATAACGCGGCTGCCTCACGGCGACGGCTCCCTTCCCCGCCCCCAGAATGGCGTCAGGCTCGTCGTAGGCGCGGGCACGGGCCTCGGCGTGGGCTACGTCGTCAAGGTCCGTAATCGAGTCGAGGCTATTCCCTCCGAGGGCGGCCACGTCACCCTACCCGTCTACGACGACGAGAGTCGCGGGTTCCAGCGCTGGCTCGAGGCGAAGTTCGGCTTCGTCCCGGGAGCCGAGGCCGGCGTCTCGGGACAAGGCATCGGCAACATCTTCGCGTACCTCGCGGAACGCGAAGCAGCGGCGGGCAATCTCCTCGGGTTGACGGCGAAGGGAATCCTCGATTCCCCGGAGGCCGAGCGCCCCGCCCTGGTCGCCCAGGCCGCTACGACAGATCTTCTCTGCGCGAAGTCCATGGACATGTTCGTCAAGCTTTACGCGCGCGTGGCGGCGGACGGCACCGCCTCCTTCCTGCCTTCCGGCGGCGTCTTCCTGGCCGGAGGGATTCCGGCCAAGAACGAGGAGCGATTTCTCGAGGGCGGCCGATTCATGTCCATGTTCGAGCGAAGCTACGCAAAGCATATACGCGCGATCCTCGCCAAGACTCCCGTGATGATCGTGAAGGACTATTCGATATCGCTCTACGGCGCCGCGAACGCTGCAGTGGAATTGGCATGAGGGCTCCGGGCGCCGCCGGCCTGAGCGCCGCTCTGCTCGGGGACATGGCGGCCAAGGGCATCGACGCGGACCTGACCCTGTCCATCCTGGAGGATTACAATTCCGGACTCTACGACTCGGTGAGGCCGGTCGAGGCGACAGGAGTTCCCGCCGTCGACGGACTTTCCGTAGTATCCCTCGCCGCCCCGGCAGGCGGCGGATCGCTCCTCTACTCGGTCGCCTCGCGCGACGCGAAGGAAAGGCTGGGCGCCCTGGGCCTCGGCCTCCCCGCCTCCGCTCGCGAGGGCCGTGCCGGCGAGACCCTGTTCGGGGCGGCCGCCCTCGGGGATATCGGGAACGCCCTGCTCGGGCGCACGGCCTTCGGCGTGCTGAACGGCGGCTCCGCGACGAGCTACGCGGACTCGAAGAAGAACCTGGCCTTCGGGCAAGGCGTATTCGACGCGCTCGCGCCCGCCTACGGGAAGCTCGCTCCTCTTTGCAAGGACGAGCCCAAAGGCCTCACGCCTGCCTATCTCGAGCCGGACGGATCGCCGGGCGCTAGCTTCCTCCTCCTCAAGATGCGCGCGCGCCTCGTCTCCGCCCTCCGCGCGAGGGAACGCGGCGAGAAGACGGACGACTCGTTCATGCCTCTCTTCCAGATGACGAGCGTCTCCAACGACGCGAGGATCGCCCAGGCCTACGACGAGTATCGCGGCCATCCCTTCCTCGCGGCCTTAGGCCGCGATCTCGGCCTCGACGGGGCTCGCTGGAGGACCGGCGTCCAGCCCATGATCGCCGCCTACACACACTCCTCGGAAGGCAGGCCCAAGCGAGTCTTCGATAGGGCGCAAGGCTTTCCCGACTCGGCACTCGCCCTGCCGGGCGGCCATGGCCAATGCTTTCGCGTACTGGCGCCGACCCTTCACGCCCTCCGCGATGCCGGCGCCCGCTTCGCGTACATAGGGAACGTCGACAATCTGGGCTACGTTCCCGACCCGGTCGAGATAGCGATCCTGGCCCTCTCGGGCTTCCCCGCGGCCTTCGACTTCTCGCTCCGGACGCCCGTGGACGTGAAGGGCGGAATACTCGTCGAGACGGCCAACGGCGGACGAACCATCGCCGACATCGGGCCCGCCATATCCTTCGATGAAGTCCGCAGGATCGAAGAGCGGGGCGCCTCGATCCTCTTCAATTGCGCGATAGGCCTCTTCGACCTCGACTGGCTCGTGCCTCGCTTGGACGAGATCGGCCGCGGCCTCCCGGTGCGCTTCACCGACCAGGACAAAGACGCCGGCCGCTACTCCCAGGCGGAGCAAGTCACATGGGAGGTGTCGGGCATCCTGCCGGGCTTCCTGTCCTTCGCCGTCGACAAGTACGACCGTTTCATCGCGGCCAAGCTCCTGGTAGAGACCCTCCTCACTAGCGGCGCGGCGGAGGGCGACGCCCGAGTGCCGCCCGAGCTCGCCGGCACCTCGAGCAGGCTCAAGCACGCCCTCAATCGCAAGCTCTCGGGACCCTACGGTCTGGCGATCGAAGCCGGTCGCTGGTCGCCGTATTCAGGCCCCGAAGATCGATAGGACGGCGAAGTAGAGAAGCATCGCGACGATCCCGATAGGTATGCCGACCGCCATCCATTCCTTCGTCCTTATCTTGAGTCTGCCGGCCGAGATGATGTTAGCTATATTGCCGGGGATCAGCATGCCTCCCGCCACGACCAAGCCGACCAAGGCGTAGGCGAGCTGGTCCATCCTCATCCCGGGACCCACTTCGGCGGCTGCCAGGGTGGCGTTGTCCAGTATCGCCGAGAGGGAGTTGAGCCAGAATAGGCCCGCCGCCGGCACCTCGGGGACGTATGCGTCGACGATGGGCTTGAATCCCGACCCGAGGAATACGAGGGCTATGATGAAGATATAGGTCTTCGCCGTACTCGCGAAAATGTCCCCGAAAGTCTCATCGCTGCCTTCTTTCAGCGTTTCTCCCTCGGGCCTTCCATTGACGAGGATCGCCGCCAAGACGCCGAATCCGAGAATGCCGGGTATGACAAAGAGCCAGAATTTCCCGAATAGAAACCAGAATGACGCGTTATACGGCTCTCCTTTCAGCTTGGCGATGACGATCGTGGCGAGCGGTCCCCCCAAGGGAGTGAGGATCGCGCTTATGCCGATCGCGTAGCAGGCGATCACCACTATCTTTATCTCATCCTTGCGGTCCGGCTTCACGGCATCGATGACGAGCGCGAGGAGGAGGGCCGCTATTATGGAAGTAATGAGGCTGGTGACTATGCCGATCGCGACGACGACGACGAAGGCGAAGGCCTTCATGCCGAGGGCCGAACTTGCCGCGCGGACGGCCTTCCTCACGGCGGGACGGAATATCCTGAACAGCAAGCCCGCGACGAGGACGGCGGCGCTGATCATGATCGGCTCGAGAAGGGCTTCGCGGACGAGGGGCCATGTCCACCGAGAGGTCGCGGTGACGGCGAGTACGCCCATCGCGAAGAGGAAGAGCTCGAGATTATCCTCGACCTTCTTCACGAGGAAAGGCAGGAAGAGCGCCAGGACGAGAACAGCGGAAAGCGCCGCTATCGCGATATCGGAGCCCCTCCGGCGGCGAGCAGATCGGAGAGACGCCCCGGCCTCTCTCGCGCGAAGTCCGGGAAAGGAATCGGCTCGTCGGGCAGGGCGGGCGGCTTCCTCAGCGTCAGCTCCATCCAGTCGATGGCCTGCCACTCTCCGAGCTTGAAGGCCGTGTCCGCGAAGCGGCCGAGGGACTCGAATCCGAAGCTCTCGTGGAGCCTGACGCTCGGGGGATTGGGCGGCGTGATCACCGCGTAGATCTTCACATAGCCGAGCTCGCGTAGCAGCCCGACGAGGGCGCCGAGGAGCGCACGGCCTATTCCGCGGCCCACCGAATCACCGCGGACGTAGACCGAGTCCTCGAGCGACCAGCGGTACGCGGCCCGATCCCGGTATCTCGTCGCGTAGGCGTATCCGAGGACCTCGCCGCCCTCCTCGAAGACGATGAAGGGAAAGATCGAGCCTACCCTGGCTATCTTCGCCTCGATTTCCTCGGCGCTTGGCGGCGCCTCCTCGAAGGAGATTGCAGTCGTCTCCACGTAGGGACGATAGATGGCGGCGATCGGCCCCGCATCGCTCGCCTTCGCGATCCTCAGCATCGCAACTCATATACACCATCGCCCAGCCTCGGCGCAAGACGGTCGAGGATTTCGCCGAGGTATGGAAACCTTCATTTGTGAAGTTTTTTTTCTCGAACAGACATTATTGTAGGTCAAATCTAAAATTGATCGCGTCCCTATCCATCCGGCGGGAACATTTCTATTTCTTAAAGACGATATCATATTCTAAGTAATATTGGCATAAAGGTTTTCATCTGAAGAATGCTTTCTCCTTCTTTTCAATGGTCGTATGAATTTTCTAGCGTCTTCAATAATAAGGCACGGAACATGCATCTAGTTAAAAGTCCCGTTAGGATTGCTTCAAGATTTTAAGGAGGTTCGGATGAGTATCGGGAAGACGCCGGGCGACATCATCTCTTTCATACAGAAAGAGAAAATCGAGGTCATCGATCTGAGGTTCATGGACTTCCCCGGTTTGTGGCAGCATTTCTCCATTACAACGCACGAACTGGACGAGGAGGCCTTCGAAAAGGGGCTCGGCTTCGACGGATCGAGCATCCGCGGTTGGCAGGCGATCAACGAGAGCGACATGCTGGTCAAGCCAGTGCCCGATACGGCCTTCGTCGACCCCTTCCTCAAGGCCAAGACCCTCGTGATGATCTGCAACATCTGCGATCCGCTGACGGGCGAGGACTACACGCGCGACCCGCGCAATATCGCCCGCAAGGCCGAGGCCTATCTGAAGCAGACGGGTCTCGCCGAGATAGCCTATTTCGGACCCGAGTGCGAATTCTTCATCTTCGACGACATCCGTTACGATCAGAACGAGCACGAGGGCTACTATCACATCGATTCCGCCGAGGGAAGGTGGAACACCGGGCGCGTCGAGTCCCCAGGCAATCTAGGCTACAAGATCAGGCTGAAGGAGGGCTATTTCCCCGTCCCGCCCAACGATTCCCTGCAGGACGTCCGCAGCGATATGATGCTGACCCTCGAGTCCATCGGCGTCCCCATCGAGGTCCAGCACCACGAGGTCGCGACCGGCGGTCAGGCCGAGATCGACATGCGTTTCAACACGCTGCTGACCATGGCCGACAACGTCCTGAAGTACAAGTACGTCGCCAAGAACACGGCGAAGAAATACGGGAAGGTCGTCACATTCATGCCCAAGCCGCTCTTCGGCGACAACGGCAGCGGCATGCACGTGCACTTCTCGCTCTGGAACGGGTCCAAGAATCTCTTCTCGGGCGACGGCTACGCCGGCCTCAGCCAGATGGGCCTCTACGCCATCGGGGGCATCCTCAAGCACGCGCCCTCCATCCTCGGCTTCGCCACTCCGACGACGAACAGCTTCAAGCGTCTGGTGCCCGGCTTCGAGGCCCCGGTCAACCTCGCCTACTCGCGCCGGAACAGGAGCGCGTCGGTGCGCATACCCATGTACTCGACCTCGCCCAAGACGAAGCGGATCGAGTTCAGGTGCCCCGATCCGAGCTGCAACCCCTACCTGACCTTCTCGGCGATGCTGATGGCGGCCATCGACGGCATAGTCAACAAGATCGATCCGGGCAAGCCTCTCGACAAGGATATCTACGACCTGCCGCCCGAGGAGCTCGCAGCCGTTCCCAAGGCTCCCGGCTCCCTTCGCGAGGTCCTCAAGCACCTCGAGGAGGACCACCAGTACCTGCTTAAAGGGGACGTGTTCACGCAGGACGTCATCGAGACCTGGATCGACTACAAGATGAAGAACGAGGTGCTCCCGCTCGACCTGCGGCCCCACCCCTGGGAGTTCATGCTCTATTTCGATATTTGATCGTGGAGGCCTCGCCGAGACCGTACGGCGGGCTCTTCCGCCGTACGGCCCGGCGCGCCGCCGCTTGGCGCCGCCGGGCGCCTCGTCCATACTAGCCGCATGGCCGCCACCGTGGAAGCAGTATCCTCGCTCCTCCCCGAGCTCGAGCCGGGGCGGGTAGAGGAGCAGCTCTCGGGCCTGGGCCGCAGGTATCTCGAACGCTTCACGGCCGGCGAGGCGGCGGAACATTTGCGCGCCCTGGCGAGGCTCTCGCCGGAACGGCCCGTCGAGTCGATCGTGTTCGGCGACCCGGAGACGGGACTGCGCTGCACGGTTCTCGCCTTCGACTACCCTTCCGAGTTCTCCTATATCACGGGCGTCTTGTCGTCGATGGGCTTCGATATCCTCGAGGGCGACGTGTTCACCTTCGGTCCAGCCGCAAAGGGGCGGGAAGCCGGGCGGACCGGGACCTCGCGGAGACTCGAGCGTCGGAAGATACTGGACTCCTTCGCCGGCACGGTGAGGCGGGAGCTCTGGAGCGACGATTGGGCGCAGGCCTTCGCAGAAAGGCTCGAGCGGGTCGTCCTCATCCTCGAGCGCGGGGGCACGGACTCTCAGGCCAGGACCAAGCGCGCCGTCGCCGAGCTCGCCGCGTCGGCGCTGGAGGATATCGGACCGCCCGACAGGTCCGTCCTGTACCCCGTCATGATCGAAGTCGCGGACACGAGCCCCGACCTGGTCCGCGTGCGCGTCGAGTCCGAGGATACGCCCTTCTTCCTCTTCGCATTCAGCGCCGCGCTCTCCCTTCAGGGCGTCTCGATCGAGCGGGTCACGATCAGGACGCAGGGCTCGCGGATCGAAGACGTCTTCGAATTCGCCGACGCCTCCGGCGGAGCGATCGACGATCCCGCGCGCATCGACCGCATCAAGCTCTCCGTGCTCCTCACCAAGCAATTCACGTCCTTTCTCGGAAGGGCCGGCGATCCCCGCGCCGCTATCCTTCGCTTCGAGGATCTCGTCGCGGAGGCGCTAGCCGTGCCGGAGCAGGGACGCTGGCTCGGAATGCTCTCGAGCGGAAGCGTCATGAGCGACCTCGCGCGGCTCCTGGGAGCCAGCACCTTCCTCTGGGAGGACTTCATACGCCTCCAGTACGAGACCCTCCTGCCGATGCTCGGCCCCCGGCCGGAGGGCAGGGAGTTCTCGGAGCCGCTCGAGACGCTGCGGCGCCGGCTCGAATCGGCGCTCGAGGGCGCGGACTCGGAGGAATCCTTCGTCGCGGCCCTCAACGCGTTCAAGGACCGCGAGATACTCCTCTACGACCTGGACCATATCCTCGGCACGCGCGGCGATTTCCTGAACCTGAGCAAAAGGCTCACCGCGCTCGCGGAGCTCGTGGTCGAGGCCGCCGCAGCCTACGCCTACCGCGCCCTCTCCGCGCGATACGGCGATCCGTTAACGGCGGCGGGCTTCCCCGCGAAGTACGCCGTCATGGGACTCGGCAAGATGGGCGGCTCCGCCTTGGGCTACGCTTCCGATATCGAGCTTCTCTTCGTATACGGCGACTCGGGTCAGACAGCCGGCCCCAAGGTCGTCGAGAACGCCGAGTTCTTCGGCGGACTCGTCCGCGCCATCCAATCGTACATCCGCGCGAAGCGGGAGGGGATATTCCAGGTCGACATCCGCCTGAGGCCCTACGGCGCCTCCGGTCCCCTCGCCTGCAGCCTCGAGAGCTTCTGCACCTACTATGCCCCCTCCGGCCCGGCCCACTCCTACGAGAGGCTCGCCCTCGTCCGGCTACGCGCGGTCGGAGGCGATAGGGCCCTCGGCGAGCGGGTCGAACGCCTGCGCGACGATCTCGTCTACTCGGCGAAGGGCTTCGACATCGCCGAATTCCGCGACCTGCGAGAGCGCCAGCTGCGGGAGAAGACGAAGCCGGGGAAGCCCAACGCCAAGTTCGGCTCGGGAGCCTTGGTGGATCTCGAGTACGCCGTGCAGATATTGCAGATCAGGCACGGAGCGGGCGATGCAAAGCTGCGCACGCCGAGGATACACGAGGCGATAGGCGAACTCGCCTCGATCGCCGTGCTGGGCGAGGAAGAAGCTCGCGAGCTCGCGGCCGACTACGACTTCTTCCGCACCCTCATCAACGGCCTCAGGATGCTCAGGGGCTCGGCCCTCGACCTTTTCCTCCCCGAGGAAGGTTCCGAGGAGTACTCGCACCTCGCCCGGAGGATCGGCTACGTCGCCGAGGGCGACCTGAGTCCGGCCCAGAGGCTCCGCCTCGATTTCGAGGCCAGGACCGCGGAAGTGCGCGCCTTCGCCGAACGCCACTTCAGCGGCGAGGACCACTACGCGGTAAGGCCGGCCAACGCGGCCGACCTGGTCCTCTCGGGCGCCGCGAGCGACGCGGAGAGGGATTCGATCCTGTCGGCGAAGGGCTTCAGGGATCCCGCGCGCGCCTTCGTCAACCTCCGCAACATCTCCGGGACCGGCGCGGACGGCCGCGAGGGGCGAAGCGCAGTCGCCTCGCAGAGGCGCCTGCGCTTCGCCCGTCTGGCGATCCTGGCCTGCGACATCCTTTCGCAGAGGCCGGACCCCGACATGGCGCTCAATAACTGGGAGCGCTTCGTCGATTCGATTCCCGATCCCGAGTCCCACCTCGCCGAGATGTTCGCTCAGCCGAAGCGGCTCGAGATACTGCTGGACATCCTCTCGACGAGCCAATTCCTGGCCGACGCCCTCGTGAGGGAACCCGCCCTCTTAGAGTACATCAGCGACCCTCGCACCCTGCGCCCGCGCAGGGCCGATCGCGACATCGCCCGGGAGCTCTCCGAGCTGTCGCTCGCCTCGCCGGGGGCGGAGGCCTGGAAGGACGGACTACGGGCCTTCAGGCGCAAGGAGATATTGAGGATCGGGGCGCGCGACATCTGTCTGGGCGCGCGAACCGACCTCGTCATGGAGGAACTGTCTTCGCTGGCGGATTGCATGATCGATGCGGCCCTCGGGCGCATTCGGGAGGCAGCCCGCGAGAAGGTCGGATGCCCTGCCCCGCGCTTCTGCGTCCTGGCCTTCGGCAAGCTCGGCGGAAAGGAGCTCAACTACAGCTCCGACATCGACCTACTGGGCCTCTGGGAGGCCCCGGAAGGAGGGCATGAAGCAGAGGGGATCGCGACCTCCATGATGGAGAGGCTCAGATCCGACTTGTCGGACCATACGGCGGCGGGATACGCCTATCGCGTTGACCTGCGGCTCAGGCCCTACGGCTCCTCGGGTCAGCTGGTCCACGAGCTGGGCGCCCTCCTGCGATATTACGCCGAGCCTGCGGCGCTCTGGGAGCTGCAGGCCCTCCTCAAGGCGCGGCCCGTCGCGGGCGACCTCGATCTCGGGGAGGGCTTCATCGAGGCCGCGCGCGGGACGCTCGTCGCGCGTCGGGATCCCGAGCTCGTAGTCTCGTCGATCGACTCGCTGCGCCGAGAGGCCATCAGGAACCTAGCTCGCGGCATGGAAGGGGGAAGGGACGTTAAGACCGGCCTGGGCGGGATCAGGGACGTCGAATTTCTCGTGCAGGGGTTGCAGCTCATCCACGCCCATTCGGACCCGAGGCTCCTGCGGGCGGGCACGCTCGCGGGCCTGGAGGCTCTCGCCGCGGCCGGCATCCTTCCCGCGGAGGTCTCGGAAAAGCTCGCCGAAGACTATGTCTTCCTCCGGAGGGTCGAGCATTTCCTGCAGATCTACGAAGACCGTCAGACTCATCGCCTGCCGAGCGACCCCGAGCAGGTCCTGGCCCTTGCCCGACGCATGCTCGGGGCGAAGGCCACCGTCGACCAGTTCCGGGCCTTGCTGGACCTGCGCTTCGAGAGCATCCATAGGGAATACAGGAAGTTCATCGACGGCGCCTATCGGAGTGGGGCCGCTTGATGCCCGGCCGAGGCGATCGCTGGAGGGCATTAGTATCTCGTAAGGTACTTCTCGAGCTCCCAGGGCGTGACTTCCCGGTGCGACTCTTCCCACTCGAGCCGCTTCGCGTCTATGAAGCGCCTCGAGATGTAGGGCCCCAGGGTCTCGCATACGACCTCGTCCTCCTCGAGGGCGTCTATGGCAGCGTTGAGCGAAATAGGGAGCATGTCCTTCATCGACGTCCCCGGAAGCTGCGCCGCGTAGGGGTTTTCCTCGTTCGCCTCCGCCAAGGGGAGTTCGCGGCGTATGCCGTCGAGCCCCGTCGAGAGCATGACCGCGAACGCGAGGTAGGGGTTGCAGCTCGGGTCGGGGCAGCGCAGCTCCACGCGGGTATTTCCGGTCTCGATCGCCCTCGGCACCCGTATGAGGGCGGCGCGGTTGATCCTCGCCCAGCTGATATGCACGGGAGCCTCGTAGCCCGCGAACAGCCGCTTGTAGGAGTTGACCAGGGGCGCGAGTATCGCGCAGGCGCCTCTCGCGTGAGCGAGCTGTCCGGCGATGAAATGCTTGGCCAGGCTCGACAGCCCATGAGGATCGCCGGCGTCGTGGCCAGCGTCGCGTCCGTTCGCGGCGTAGCGCATGCCCTGGTGCACGTGCATGCCCGAACCGCTCATGCCCGCTATGGGCTTGGGCATGAAGGTACCGTAGAAGCCGTTGAGCTTGGCGATCGCCTTGAGCGCGACCCGGAACGTCACGATGTTGTCGGCCGTCGCGAAGGCGCCCGAATCGCGGAAGTCGATCTCGTGCTGCCCCCCCGCGACCTCGTGGTGCATTGCCTCTACGTCGATCCCGATGGCTCCGAGGGCCGAGATCATCTGGCGCCCGAGCTCGGCCACGGCCTCAGAGGGAGCGTCGAAATAGCCCGCGTCGTCGTGGGGCGCCGGCGGTATCACGGCGCCGTCGGCGCCCGGCCTCAGCAGGAAGAATTCCATCTCCGGGCCGGTGGTGAACGCGAGCCCCATCTTGGCGGCGTCGCCGGTCGCCCGCTTCAGCGCCGCGCGCGGGTCCCCGCCGAAGCTCTGTCCGTCCGGCGTGTACACGTCGCAGATTAGGCGAGCGGTCGCCTCGGCGCCCTTCTGCCAAGGAAGCACGGCGAAAGTCGCCGGGTCGGGCATCAGGTACATGTCGCTCTCGGCGACGCGCGCAAAGCCCTCGATCGACGACCCGTCGAACCAGATTCCCTTCACAAGAGACTCGTCGATCTCCTTCGCCGGGATCACGATGTCCTTGACCATGCCCTCTACGTCGGTGAATTGCAGCTCTATGTACTGGATCCCCCCTTGCTGGACCCTGGACATTATCTCGAACCTGATCTTCGCCGCCGCATCCATGCCGCTACCTGTGGAACCGCTGGAGCAGGAACGCGAGCGCCGCGAAGGCGGCGAGCAGGACGAGGGCTATGGAGACTCCCTTGAAGCCCGCGGAGCGGAAGAAGGCTGACGCGCCCGGCGACCCGCTCTGACGCTCGAGGAGGGCGAGGTCCGCCGTCTCCGGGTGGTCGAGCGCGTCGACGAGGGCGCGGACGTCGGGATACCTTTCCTTGGGGTCACGCCGCAGGCAGCGCGCGACGATGGCCGCCACGTTGGGCGAGACTCCCGAGGCCTCTCGGTCCAGCCTGGGAGCGTCGCCGCGAAGGTGCTGGCCCATCACCGCGAGGTTGTTGTCGCCCTCGTAGGGCGGCCTGCCCGCGAGCATCTCGAAGAGTATTATTCCCAGCGCGTATATATCGGTCCGCGCGTCGCCGCGCTGGCCCTCGACCTGCTCGGGCGCCATGTACTCGGGCGTGCCGGCCGTGGCCGTTAGGTTCGCGTAGGTCACGCGATGCGACTTCTTGGTGAGCGCGAGGCCGAAATCGATGATGACGGGCTGGCCATCGGGCCTGACGAGGATATTCTCCGGCTTCAGGTCGCGATGCACGACATCGTTCTCATGGCAATAGGCGATCCCCTCCGCGATGCGCCTGAACAGGGACAGGGCCCTGTCCTGGGAGAAGGGCGCCTCCTCCTCGAGAACGTCACGAAGGGACTTGCCCTCCACGAACTCGGTCGCGATATAGGGCGTGCGGTTATAGCTGCCCGATCCGAGCCCGCGCAGGACCGCGGGATGACGCAGGCTGTTCGTGACCTCGAGCTCCCTTTGAAAGCGCTCGAACTGCGCGGGATCGCCTATCATCATCTGGTCGGGGATCTTCAGCGAGACTTCGGACTGCGAGACGACGTCGTACGCGCGGTAGATGTCGCTCATCCCGCCCTGGGCAAGGTGGCCCAGTATCTGGAAACGATCGAACTGATCCCCGATCTGCAGCATAAAGGTGCCTATATTATCACACTCCTTCCGCGCTTGGTCAATGCGGCGAGCCATCCGCGGCGACCCTTCGGCCGCTCCCGACTCTCCGACCGCGCGCCTTCTTCGAGGCGCGGGGCAGTCCGATTGATATTCAGGACGATCACCGAGACATTGTCGTCTGAGCCGCGATCGAGCGCGAGGTCGACGAGCTCCCTGCTGGCCTCGTCGGGATCGTCCCGAGAGAGCGCGAGCTCGCCGATTTCATCGTCCTCGACGGAGCCCCACAGCCCGTCGGAGCAGAGCACGATTCTATCGCCGTCAATGATACCGAGCTCGAGGATGTCCGCGCGGACGAAGAGCTCGAGCCCGACGGCGCGATTCAGGATCGATCTCTGGGCGTGACCGCGGACCTTGTCGGGCGACAGCACCTTCATGCGAACCAGATCGCCGACCATCGTGTGGTCACTCGTAAGGCACTTCGTCCTGCCCTGCCTTATCAGGTAGGCCCGGCTGTCCCCTACGTGGCCGATGTAGAGTCGGTCTCCGCTGACTATCGCGGCCGTCACCGTGGTACCCATGCGGGCGGATCCGAGCCCGGTGGCTTTGCTGAGGAGTCTGGCGTTGGCCGACTCTATTCCCTTCCCGAGACTCTTCGGTATCGGATTCCGCGCTCCGTAGAACTCTTCGTATATCGTCTCTAGGGCGAGCGAACTCGCGAGTTTCCCGTGAGAGAGCCCTCCCATCCCGTCGGCCAGGGCCCAGAGGAGGCCCCGTTCGAGGGGTAGGCTCGGGTCCGGTATCCGTATCGAGTCCTGATTCTCCTCTCGGACGGTGCCCACTTCGCTGAGCCCGCCGAAGTCGATGCCCGGAGCAATCCCTAGTGTCATTGACCCTCGTATCCGCCGGCGGAAGGGACGGCTCGTCAGCCGTCCCTTCCGCCGCGAAGCTTATGATGCGAAGTTTATGATCTCGAGACGGCCGGGAGGATCGCCTGTCCCCTGCGCCGGCTGGTCACGACGAAGTATACGACGCTGATCAAGAGCCATCCCACGGAGATCGCGAGGGCGATATACGTTTCCTTGGCCGTATCCCCTCCCGAGAGGATGCCTATCACGAAGATGACGACCACCATGAGGATGTTGCCGGCGATCCCGAGGAATGGGACGATGGCGTGCTTGATACCGCTGAACTCCTTCCTCCCCGTGAAGGCGATGAAGGTGATGAAGCAGATCAGCCCATAGAGGGCGAAGGTCCCGAGGTTCGAAGCCAGGGTGATGGCCGTCAGGGTGACGACCCCGCCCAGGACGCCCACCGTGCCGATTATTCCCGACACGAATATCATAAGATAGAGGGCCGTGTGGGGCGTCGCGTGCTTCTCGTGCAGGAGGCCCATGATGTCGGGCATCTCCTTGTCCTGCGCCATCGCGAAGCTGATGCGCACGCCGGTATTCATGGCCGAGAGAGTCGTGCCGAGGATGGCGAGGGCCACCGTGAAGGCGATTATCAGCATGAAGGCGAAGCCGTTACCGCCTAGGAAGGCATTGCCCAGCTGGATCGCCATGTCGCCGATGGGAGCGCCGGAAGCCGCCGCCGCGGCCATCCCGCTCAGCTTTCCGTCTGGCGATACGAGCTTGTCGCTCAGCGCGTAGTTGGCCGCGAAGTATTCGAAGAGATAGGCGAAAAGACCCTGGATGGCCAGCGAGAGAAGTACGCCGCGCGGGATGTCCCGCTTCGGGTTCTTCGCCTCGGCGCCGAGCGCCGTCGACGACTCGAAGCCGACCAGGATCAGTATTGCTATCGTGGACTGGAACAGCAGGCCCGAAAGACTATGGGGAGTGATGATCGAGGCGCCGCTGGCATGGTACCAGCCGGTCGCCGCGACATGGGCGGGGTTCCTCGTCCTGAAGAGAATGGCGAGGATGCTGAATATGATGAGGGCGGCCAGCTGGATCACGTTGATCACCACCGCCGCTACCGTCGAGCCGCTGATGCCTCGGATCGCTATATAACCGACGATGGCCGAGAAGGCCCAGGCGATCACGATCTGGCTCCACATCGGCAAGGTTGCGCCGAAGACCCCGGCGATATACGTAACGAATGTGGCCATGAATGCGACCATCACGCCCGGGTAGACCCAATAGAAGAGGTGGGCGGCCCAACCGGTAATGAATTTCATGACACGCGCCCATCTCTGGCGCTTGGGATCGGCATGGTCGAGGAAGGCCTTTTCAGCGAAGTAATAGGAGCTGCCGGTGCCCGCGCTCGGATACCGGCGAGCGAGCTCGGCGAAGGATAGAGCCGTCAGGAAAGCTACGATAAGCGCGCCGACTATTCCGGTCCACATATCCATAGCGGTGCTTTTGCCGGCCGCATCCGCGCTAGCTGCCTGGAGCTGGTAGGTCATCCAGAGGAATGCGCCAGGCGCTATCAGAGCCATTGCGTTGACCGTAACACCGGTCAACCCGAGAGTTTTTTTCATCGTCGTACTTCGCTCGCTGGTCGTTGCCATCGGTACCTCCTGACTAAACGAAACATCCATGGATTTATCGAAGGCAATAAAGCAAACATCATGCCAGTTAATATGGTGACTTGAAATCGATTGATTCGATACTAATTACGTAAGATATTATAATACAATAATTTATATTAATTGGCGGTCTGAGAAGCTTTTCAAGCCAGGCAATTTATGCATTGCTTTCCATTATTTTTTTTTGCTTTGGGCTTAATAAAAGCCCTAAGGATTAAAAAAAAAGGAGCAAAATTAGAATCTAGGCTTTTTTCGTTGCCGCCAAACGGATTTTATCTACTCTAGCACTTCTGATATCAATAAGTCCTACATCAATGTAGGGGATTATATAAAAAGATACTTCGGAGAAGTCGGCTGATTTACTTCGTGTACAGTACGGCTTTATAATTAAAAATGCAAAATGATATACAGAGATGATTAATAACCCAAAACAGCTATCGAGAGGGATGAGTCACGTTCATACGCCAGCGTATGAACGTGTTTCCCGGCCCGGTTTGGGTTTTCCTTTTACTCTCCGATTGCGATTGCGATTACCTCCTCCATCCGTTCGACGGGGTGGAAGACTATGCCTTTCTTCACATGTTCCGGAATATCGTCGAGGTCCTTTTCGTTCCCTTTGGGTATGATGATCTCGCGTATCTTATTCCGCTTGGCGGCGACCGTTTTCTCTCGTAACCCTCCTATCGGGAGCACCTGGCCGGTCAGGGAGAGCTCGCCCGTCATCGCCAGTTTTTCCTTGATCCGTTTATTGAGGACGAGGGAAAGGAGGGCGGTTGCCATAGTGATTCCCGCGGATGGGCCGTCCTTGGGCGTAGCTCCTTCCGGTATATGCAGATGGATCTGCCTGCCCTCGAAATATTCGCTGCCGATCGTATAGCGCTCGGAAGCTATGTGTCGAACGTAGGTGTAGGCAATGCCCGCCGACTCCTGCATGACATTGCCCATCTGTCCCGTGAGCTTGAAGCCTTCCTTACCGGGATTGGCTACAGCCTCGATGATGAGGGTATCGCCGCCCATGCTCGTCCAGGCGAGGCCTACCGACATGCCCGGCCTCGAAGCCTGTTTTACATCGTCCTCGTTGAATATCGGCTTGCCCAGGTACTTCAGCACCGCGGCCTTGTCTATTTGAAACTTCTCGCCGCCCTTGTCCTCGAGGACGACTACCTTGGCAAGCTTGCGGTGGATCTTGTCGAGGTATTTCTCAAAGTTGCGCACGCCCGCCTCGCGGGCATAGCATTCCGCGATGAATAGAAGAGCGTCACGCGTATAGCGAATGGAGCTTCTCTTGAAGCCGTTCTTGTCCAGGCTCTTCGGGATGAGATAGTGCTTGGCGATCTCAAGCTTCTCCGAGTCGATGTACCCCGGCAACTGTATTATCTCCATTCGGTCTATAAGGGGTGCCGGAATCGTATCGAGAGTATTGGCCGTGCATATGAAGAACACGTTGGAGAGATCGAAGGGCAAGTCGAGATAGTGGTCGCGGAAGGAAAAATTCTGCTCCGGATCCAATGTCTCGAGCAGCGCGCTCGAAGGATCGCCCTGGTAGGAGACGCCCATCTTATCTATCTCGTCGATCATGAAAACGGGATCGCGGCTCTTGGTGATCTTGAGGCCCTGGACGATCTTGCCGGGAAGGGCGCCTACGTAGGTGCGTCGATGGCCCTTAATCTCGGCTTCGTCGCGCATGCCCCCGACCGAGAAGCGGAAGAAATCCTTGCCCAGGGCGCGCGCGATGGAGCGGCCGACGCTCGTCTTGCCCACGCCGGGAGGTCCGACGAGGCAGATGATCGAGCCCTTCGCGTCCTTCTTGAGCTTGCGTACCGCGAGGTACTCGACTATGCGGTCCTTCACGTCCTTCAGCCCGTAATGGTCGTTCTCGAGGATATCCTGGGCCTTGGCGAGATCGAAATCGCCGGTGACTTCGACCTTCCAGGGGAGGGAGCATACGAGGTCCAGCCAATTGCGCGTCACGATGAACTCGCTCGAGTTGGGGTCCATCAGGTTGAACTTCTCGAGCTCCTGCTCCACCTGCTCCTTCACCTCGCCCTCGAAGGAGAATGCTTCTATCTTTTCCTTGAAGCGTTGGTAGTCCGAGCCCTTGGCGTCGGTCGGCATCCCCAGCTCGCCCTTTATTGCCTTCAGCTCCTCCTTGAGGAAATACTCGCGCTGGCTCTTCTCGATCTTCTCGTTGATCTCCTGCTGGACGCGCTTCTGGATCTTGAGGAGCTCCTGCTCCTTCTTGATGAAGATAAGGACTTTCTCCATCCGCTCGCGCACGTCGGTCATCTCGAGGATCTTCTGCTGATCGTTCTTGTCTATATTGAGGATGGAAGCGATGAAATCGGCGATTTTCCCCGGGTGATCTATGTTGATCATGTTGAGCCGCATTTCCTCGGAGAAGAGGGGATTGTTCTCCGAGATCTGCTTCATCTCGCCGAGGAGGGCTCTCGTGAGAGCCTTGATCTCGTCAGTGTCGTCCCCCTCCTCGTCTAGATACCCGACCGCGGCGACTATCGGCGTCTCCTTCGAGAGGAATTTCTTTATCTTGAAGCGCTTGAGCGTCGAGATGAAGATATTCGCTCCGCCATCCGGCAGATTGATCCTCTTTACGATCTTTGCCGCCGTCCCGACGGGGTGCAGATCCTCTGCCTTGGGCCTCTCGAACTCGTTCTTGATCATTACGAGACCGACCATTCCGTCGGCGGCGAGCGCCTCCTCGATGACTTTCACGTCGTCGGTATTGCCGATCATGATCGGAGTGAAGATGCCGGGAAAGATCGGCCTCCCGGAGAGGGGTATGATCGGGAGCTTGTTGGGCAATATCTGGTCAATAGGAATTATCTCGTTTTCGGCCATATCGTACCGTCCTTTCCGCTTTGTAGCTTACAAATTATGTCTTTTAAGCCACTCTGGCAAGGTTTTACCCTCGGGGAATACGGTTTTAGAGGCAATTTATGACTTTTCACGTCATTTATAAAAGGTATCAGCCAATCATGCCATGAACTGCCCGCTTAATGCGCTCCGGATCAACGCCGAAACCCGGAACGCCAAGCGCTTCCTCCGCGGCACGGTTACCCAGCCTCAAGCATCGTTCACTCGAGAGGCCTCGAGAGCGACCATAGAGGAAGCCGGCGGCAAAGGTATCCCCCGCTCCGGTCGGGTCGACCGGCCGAATCTCGCGGACAGGACTGCTGGCTACTCGGCCCTTGCTCGCCCACACCGCCCCCAGTTCCGCCCTTTTCACGACGATTTCGATATTCCAAGACCCTAGAAGCTCGAGTCCCTCGCGCAGAGGGAGCTCAGTCAAGGCGACGAACTCATCCTCGTCGGCGAACAGCACGTCGCAATAATCGGGCAGCATTGCGATGATGAATTCCCGATTCCCAGCCGTTATATCGCGGTTCGCCAGATCTATCGCGATCTGCATCCCCGCGGTTCGGGCGCTCCTTAGGCACTCCATGAAGAAAGGCCGATCCCGCAGGAGGAAGCATTCGATGTACAGTATCGCGCCCTTGCGGAAAAGAGCGCGGCGAGGAGGCTCCAGGCAAAGATCGACGGCGGCTCCGGGGGATACGAGGAGGGTCCTGCCCCCATCGGGCCGGATCAAGGCGCAATACACGCCCGTCTCGGCGTCGGAGAAAGAAAGAAGAGACTCGACGCCCGAGGCGCCCAGCTCCTCCGCGAACCTTGAGCCGAGGTCGTCCTCGCCGACCATGCCCGCGAAAGCGGCTCGCGCGCCGAGGTAGGAGGCGGCGCGCGCGGCATTGGCGGCTCCGCCTCCCGCGGAGACCGTCGCGTCGGGCAGGTCGGCGAGTATCGATCCGAGCCGGGACCGTTCGATGTGCGCCACCGAGTTGTTGTGGAAACCCAGTCTGGGGGCATAGGCTTCGTCGACGAAAGCTATGACGTCCATGAGCGCGTTGCCGATGCCGACGATCTCCATTGGCCCTCCTTCTTATTCATTATCGCAGGTTAGGTCGACTATTATAATCAGGACGCGGCGGATCGCCTCCTTGACCCCCTCGCCGCCACATGCTAGCTTTCTTTCTCGCGCAATTTCGCAGATTATCCAGGGCGCTTGGCTCAGCTGGTTAGAGCGCCTGCTTTACACGCAGGATGTCGGGGGTTCGATCCCCTCAGCGCCCAAAAACCACTGCTCCGCGGTGGTTTTTTAATAAGGCGCCGAGGGGAGCGGAGCGAGAGGCCATCGGTATGCATTGCCTCGATGGCTGGGCAGGAGATAGAGTATCGCCGTGGAAGTCCCGCCCGTCACGAAGCGATCCTTTTTTCGTTCTCTCAGCAAGCGATATTTCCCGGCCCTCGAGCAGCGGAATTTTCGGATTTTCTGGACCGGGCAACTCGTCTCGGTGGTCGGCACCTGGATGCAGAACGTAGGCCAGGCCTGGCTCGTCCTCGAGATCACCGGCTCGGCCGCCAAGCTCAGCGTGGTCAGCGCCGTCCAATTCCTGCCCATGATGGTCCTGTCCGTCTTCGCCGGCCCCTTCATCGACAGGTTTCCGAAGAGGCGGACGTTGATCATCACGCAGAGCGCCCTCGCCGTCCTCGCGCTCGCGCTGGCCGTCATCACGGCCACCCATGTCGTGCGCTATTGGATGGTCCTCGTGCTGGCCTTCTTCCTCGGCATCGTCACTCTCGTCGACAACCCGACTCGGCAATCGTACATGATCGAGCTGTCGGGGCGGGACGCCCTCATGAACGCGGTTTCCCTCAATTCGGCCGCCTTCAACACTGCGCGAATCCTCGGCCCGGGCATAGCCGGCCTCCTGATTGAGGTTATCGGCATTGCCCCCTGCTTCTTCCTGAACGCCCTGTCGTTCGTGGCCGTCATCGCCGCTCTGCTCTTCATCGACGCTCCGCCTCGGGCCTCAAGCACGCCGATCGTGAACGCGCGCGAAGTCCTCGCGAGCGCGCGGGACGGACTCGCCTACATAAGGGAAAGGAGCGAAATCGCCCAACCCCTGATCCTCATGGCCGTCATCTCGACCGTTGTCATAAACTACAACGTATTCGTGCCGACCTTCGCCAAGATATCCCTGGGAAGGAGCGCGTCGGGCTACGGCTTCCTGATGACGTCGATGGGCATCGGCTCGCTGATGGCGGCGCTGACCCTGGCGATAAGCAGCGGGTCCGGGCCCAGCCGCTTCAGGCTCTTCGGAGGGGCAGTGGGCCTCTGCGCCGTCATTCTCGCCTGCGGCCTCCAGCGCAGCTACGCATTATCATGCGTTCTTCTCGGGCTCGCCGGATTCGCCACGATCTCCTTTACTACCTCGACCAACGCGACCATCCAGCTGGCATCGGACGACGAGCATCGCGGACGCGTCATGAGCGTCTATTCATTGGTGTTCGGCGGGGTCACGCCCATCGGGGCCCTCTACGCGGGATTCGTTTCCGAGGTCGCGGGGCCCGGCTTCTGCATGGCCCTCAGCGGCGCCATCGGCCTCGCCTCGTCGGCCTTCCTTCTCGGCCGGCGGCGACGGCGGCGCCCGGCCCCGTCCGCATGAGGGCTCGACCCGCGGCATTCGCGCGGCTCCCGAGGATCAACTGACCCTGGAGCGCTCGCCGTCCTCAAGGCTCAATTCCGCCACATGCATGCCTTCGCTCGTCCGAGCGGTCGGAAAGTTGAGCCACATTCCCGGTTCATGGGGGATTATCATGCGGTCGAGCCTGTTTCTCGAAAGTCCGCGAATAGTATCCAGGGCTTTGACCATCTCAGTCAGATTGCCGACGCCGAATCCCACCGGAGAGTAGACGTCGAATTCTCCTTTCGGGCCGAAATTCTCGAAGGAGTAGCAGGCGTCGCTCGTGAATACCCAGGGCCCGGCTTCGCCCCCTCCTCCCGAGTCGTCGATCACCACCAATTGGAGGCCGTAGGTGTGGCTGTCGAAGGCCGGGACCACCGAGATCCCCGGCAGGAGCTCCTCCACGGCGCCGTCGAGGAGAGTCAGCCTCCTGTCCGACATCAGGTCGATCGCGCTCTTGATGTCGTTCGGATCGACGGCCATCGACAGGGACTCGAATTGCCTGGGCAGGGCGAGGACCTTTATCCAGTCCAGCAGCTCCCGCTGCTGAATATAGAAGCGCGCTTTTGGGAAAGCCTTGATGCCGCCCATGTGGTCGTAGTGCGCATGCGTGATGATGACGGTATCCACGTCCTCGCCCTTGATACCGATCTCCTTCAGGGCGAGGTCTATGGGCTTGACCTTGTCGACGCCGAACCTGAGCGTCAGGTCGTGGGCATACCCCTCGTCGTAGTACCCGGTATCCACCGCGATCAGGCGGCCACCGCCCTTGATGATCAGGAAGCTGAAGGGAATGGCGCGGGTGCCTTGGTTATGCCTGCCGTACACGAGACTGGACACCGGTTGAGCCGAGCAGAACGCATATTCGACCAGCCACATCGAGTATCTCCCCATCTTCGCCTCCCTATGGAAATCTGCGGTCATTTCGTCGCGAGGGATCGGGCCACGGAGCTCAACCCGACCGCCAGGACCAATATCCCGCCGCGGAAAAAGTATTGCACGAAGGTCGGAACGCCGAATATCGCGAGGCCGTTGAACCCGATGCCGATGAAAAAGACCCCCACCAAAGTGCCGACGATATGGAAGTCCCCGTCCCTGAGGGTCGCGGAACCGAGGAAAACCGCGGCGAAGGCCGGCATGAGGTACCCATCGGCGGCGGCCGAGGTGCCGGAGCCGATCAGCGAGGCCAGAAGTATGCCCGTGACGGATGCGCAGATCGAGGCGATCGACATGCCGAGTATCTTTATCCTGTCGACGCGAATTCCCGATAATCGGGCGGCGGAAGGGTTCCCGCCCGTCGCCCTGAGCTGGACCCCCCACTCCGTATGGTTGATGAAGACCCAGAGGACGAAGAGGACGACGATCATGATGGCGATGTTATTCGGAACGCCGAGGACTTTGCCGAAGGCGAGCTGCTTGAAGGACTCCGGGAGGCCCGAGGCTATGGGCACGCCCTGGGCGTAGGCGTAATTCAGGCCGACGACGATGCTCCCCGTGCCGAGAGTCGCCACGACCGAATTGACTTTGAGCTTGGTGATGATGAGGCCGTTCGCGATGCCGATCGCCGCGCTGACGAGGACGACGGCCGCGATGGCCAGGCCCACCGGCCACCTGGATTGGACCATCAGCCCCGTCACGAGCACGCCGGCGAAACTGGCGACGTTGGCGATGCTGAGGTCCATCTCTCCGATGATCAGGGCCACCGTCAGTCCTCCGGATATGATCGCCGACAGCGTCGCCTGATTCGCGACATTGACCATGTTCCTGAAGGTCGGGAAGATCGCGGGTACGGCGATCGAGAAGGACAGGATCATGATCGCCATGCCGATCAGGGTCCCGAATTTGCTGATCGTCAGCAGCCTTGCGTTCCTCTTGGTCTTCCTATTCCCCTGCTGAAGCATTATCGCGACCTACCTTGCGGATGAAATGCGCGCCGACTCACGGAGCGGCATGCTCGAAGCTCTTGTACAGGATCGCCTCTTTGGTGATCTCCGCCCCGCGCAGCGTCCCGACGATCCTTCCCTCGGACATCACGACGACCGTGTCGCAGACGCGGGGAAGCTCCTCGTTGTCGGAGGAAATGACGATGATTCCGGTACCCTCGCCAGCCAGCTCCCGTATCTTAGCATGGATCTCGGCGCGGGCGCCGACGTCGACTCCCCTCGAGGGCTCGTCGAGGATGAAGACCTTGAGCTTCCTCGAGAGCCATTTGCCTATCACGACCTTCTGCTGGTTGCCCCCGCTGAGGCTCACCACCGGGGTCTTAATCGACGGCGTCTTTATCACGAGCCTGTCTATCACGGACCTCGCCAGACGGGCGGAGGCCCTTCCGCTCATGAGGAACAGGAGTTTGGCCAACCTTATGGCCTTCAGGTTGGCCAAATTCAGGTTGAACTCGACGCTGTCCTTGAGGATCAGGCCCTGGCTCCTGCGCTCCTCCGGCACCAGGCCCACTCCCCTCTTCATCGCCTCGGTCGAATCCTTCGGCTCGTAGACCTCGCCGTCGAGCAGGATCCGGCCCGAATCGGGGCGCTCGATCCCGAACAGCAGGTTCGCCAGCTCCGTCCGTCCCGAGCCGACCAGCCCCCCCAGGCCGAGGACCTCGCCGCCGTGAAGTACGAGCGAGACGTCCACGACCTTCCCGCCTTTGTTCAGGTCCTTCGTCTCGAGGACTATCGGGCGCTCGTCGACGTCGGAGAGGAGCCGGAGTTCGGACTCGGCCGTCTTTCCGCCCACGATGGCCTCGACCAGCGACTGCCTCGTCGCATCGCGCGTATCCGTCGTGAGGGTGCAGCTGCCGTCCTTGAATACGGAGATGCCGTCGCACAAGGCCAGTATCTCGTCGAGGCGATGCGACACATAGAGCACGGATACGCCTTCGGCGGTCAGCTCCCGAACGACCTTGAAGAGCCTCTCCGATTCCTCCGAGGACAGCGAGGCCGTCGGCTCGTCCATGGAGATCAGCTTTATCCTCCGCATGAGGGCATGGGCGATAGAGACGAGCCATCGATCGGCAACGCTGAGCTCCTCGACGGGCGTGTCCATAGGGTAGCTCAAGCCGATGCGCTCGACCGCGCCCTTCGCTTCGCGCTTGACGGCCTTCCAGTCGATGAAGCCCAGGCGGCTGGCTTTCTTCTGTCCCAGAGTCAGGTTCTCGATTATGGAAAATTTCGGGATCAGGTTCAATTCCTGGTGGATGAAGCTGAACCCGAGCCGGTACGCGTCCTGTGGCCGGTGGATGGCGATGGGCTCCCCTTCCAGGAATATCTCGCCCGCATCCCTCGCTATGTCGCCGGAGAGGATCTTGATCAGCGTGGACTTCCCCGCCCCGTTCGAGCCGATCAGCCCGTGAACCTCTCCCGGGTAGACCTCGAGATCGACATTCCTCAGGGCTTGTACGCCGCCGAAGCTTTTGCAAAGGCCGGAGATCCTCAATAATGGACCTCCGGCCGTCCTACCCGCTGTATCCATCGAGCCGAAAGCCTCTATTTGCTGCCGTCGGCGCCGGGATGTTTCTTGAGGAAGTCCTTGATCGACTGCGCGTTCACGACCACGACGGGGACCTCGACCGCCTTGGGAATCCAAGCGGCCTTGGCCTTTATCGCCGCGTCCATGGTCTCAACCATTACGCGGCCTTCCTCTTCTACCGCCGCCCAGGCGGTCGCGGTCATCCACCCGTCCTTGACGGCTACGATGGCATCGATATTGCCGTTCTGGCCATAGACCTTCACGTCCGACCTTCCCTGCTGCTTGAGAGCCGAGATCGCGCCCAGAGCGGGGTCGTCCCATGATCCCCAGACGGCCAGCGGCCCGCTACCCTTCGGATGCGAGGCCAGCCACGCGGACGCGAACTCGGCTCCGTCCTGGAGATAGCCCGGGATCCGCACTTCGTTCTTGGTCACCTTGATGCCGGGGTATTTCGCGACCACCGCATCCAGGACGTTCTCCCTCTCCCGAGCGACCTCGCCCGCATGGTAGGTGAGGGCGAGGATGGCTCCCTTTCCTCCCATGTCCTTGACCATCTGCTCCACGATGGGCTGAGCCTGGATCCCGCCGGTGCCGTTCGTGGCGGCAACCTTCCCGCCGAGCCCGCCGCCCCAGGTACCGACGACGATGCCCGCGTCATCGGCCGCCTTCAGTCCCGCCCCGAGGGATGAGACAGGGAAGACCAGATCGATTATGGCGCCTACGCCGCGAAGGCTGAGATTTTGGAAAGCCGCGTTCGCCTCATCGGCGCTTCCATGCGCGTCGATCACTATCGTGTCCCAACCGAGCTTCTTCGCCGCCTCGGTAGCGCCCTGGATGAATCTGGCATTGCTCGAATCGTTGACGGTGATCGAAACCATGCCGAGCGTAAGGCTCTTCTTCGGCGCATCGGCGGCCCAGGCGACAATAGAAGAAATCGAAAGCATGGCCGCGATCAGGATCATTCCGCGTTTGAATCCCTTTCTCATGTAGCACTCCTTATTGGGGTATAATCCGTCATGGACGGATGATGGCCAAATTCAATATCCGCTTGATATTTAGTAAATCTCCTTATAAAGACCGAAATTCAGGCTTCGGAAGCCGTTTTACTTCGTTTAGAGGCATTATTGAAACTTTTTAACTATTTGTCAATAAAATAATTTATTAAAATATTTTATATTTTTTAGTCAAACATCCTATTATTTATTCAATTCCCTAGTACGCAACCCAATGAAATATGCTAGTATTTGGCATGGCACTTTCATTGAACCCAGGCGACGGAATAACCAAACCGACCTTGCAGGACATCGCGAAACAGGCCGGAGTCTCCTCCTCCACGGTTTCGCTCGTACTGTCCCAGAAAGGGAAAATCTCGAAGGAAGTACAGGAGAAGGTAAAGGCCGCGGCGGAGGACCTGGGATACATTAAGGGACCGCCGATCTACACGGGTAAGAGCAACAGCATCGCCGTGCTTTTTCACTTCGACCACAAGCTCGCCCACACCTGGAACATCCTGAGGCAGGTGACCCTGAAACTCCAGGAGCACCTGTCCAAGCAGAACTACATAACGATCCTGATACCGATCAGCTACGACATGAGCGACGAGGAAATATTCAGGCAAGTCATAGAGTCGCGGGCCGTCGCCGTCTTCTCGATGCATTTCGGGCGGGAAAGGCTGTTCTCGCGCCTGGAAGAATCCTCGATACCCGTCGTCATCATCATCAACAGCCAATTCCAGGACAAGTTCCATACCGTCTGCGCGGACAATTTCCAGGGAAGCTACGAGGCCGCGTCGCACCTGCTGAAGCTCGGCCACAGGAGCATCGTCTACGCCGAATTCGACATATACCAACTGCCCGCGACGCTCAGCGACCGTTTCCTCGGCTTCTACAAGGCGATCAACGAGCGCGGATTGGCCCTACCGCCGGAGCGGAAGCTGCATCTGGACATCAACGACGCCGAGGACATTCGGAAAAAGCTCGAGGCGGTATTCGCCGGGAGCGAAGCGCCGACCGCCGTATTCTTCGTCGACGACTACCTGGCAGCGCATTCGATCGGGATCCTGAAGGACATGGGCCTGTCCTACCCCGACGACGTCAGCATCATCGCCTCCGGAGGAGTGCTGGACTACAACGAGCCCTACGTCCCCCAAATCACGACCATGAACACGAGCCCGGAGCTCCTGGGGAAATTCAGCGCGGAGATGATGCTCAATCGGCTGGAGAAGAAGCCGGAGGAGAGCTACGTCCTGAAGATCAAGCAGCAATTGATCGACAGGGGCAGCTGCAGGGAAATCCCGGTCGCCGGCGAGAGATAGCGGGAACGGTCATCGGCACCTGGCGAGGAAATCCAGCAGCGCCGCGTTGACCTCGCCGGCCTTCTCCCAGTGCGGCACGTGGCCCGCTCCCTCGACGCAATGGAACTCGGCCCGGGGCAGTAGCCGCAAGAGCCTTCCGCTCTGCTCGAAGGGCAGGGTCGCGTCTTCGCGGCCCCAGAAGAGGAGAACGGGGAGACCCGAGCGGCCGAGATCCTCGAATATGCGCGCCAAGGGCCAATCGTCGATGCTCCTCATCGTGGCCAGGACCGCCCGCCCGACGCCGCCGTAGCGCAGCTGGGGTAGGTAGCGCGGGATGAATTCGCGGAAGGATGCCTCATCGAAGAAGTCGCCCCGCTGCCCTTCGGCCAGGATCCTGTCGCCGTAGACCGCCATGATCGCGTCGCCGATGAGGGGGGAGAGCGCGAGGCGGGCGACCCGCCCCAACTCCGGCCACTCGTATAGGGGATCGACGAGGGCCACCGCTCGCGCGAGGCCCGGGTGCCGCGTCGCGGCGGCGGCGGCGACTGGGCCGCCCATCGACAGCCCGACCACCGCGGCAGGCTCCGTCAGGCCGAGCGCGGCCAGGAGCTCGGACAGCTGCTCGACGAAGAGTTCGATGCCGTAGGCGGCACGCGGCCGGTCGGAAAAGCCGCGACCGAAATGATCGTATCGAAGGACGCGAAAGCCCCTCGACGCGATGGCGGGCGCGTTGCGGTCCCATGTCGAATAAGGCACGGATAGCCCGGACACGAGAACCACCAGGGGCCCGCTCTCCGGACCGGACATATCGTAATGTACGTAGCCGCGCCCGAGGCGGACGTAGGAGCCGGGCAAGGAGCCGCGATCGATTTCGATTTGCCTGCGCATGACGCTTCCCTCGGGAAGGGAGGACGGCCCCGATCGCGCCTCCCCAGCCCTGCTTTCTCAAGTCTTGAAGACGAGAAGGGACTTGTCGTAGGCCGCCGGGGCCCGGAAGCCGAGCAGCTCGACGCAGGTCGCGGCCAGGCTGGAAATGCCGAGGCCCTCCCGCAGCGAGGACTCGTACTCGCCCCCGTACTCCGGATCGAAGACTACGCAGGGAACCGGATTCAACGAGTGGCTCGTCTTGGCGCGCGGGGTCCCGTCCGCCTTGCGGGTCACCGCTCCGGTCTTCTTGTCGTGCTCGTACATGTCGTCGGAGTTGCCGTGGTCGGCGGTGAGGATCATGATCCCCCCCGCCTCCTGGACGGCCGCCCTGAGGCGTCCGAGCTGCAGGTCCATGCCCTCCATGCCGGCGACTACGGCCTGATAGACTCCGGTGTGCCCTACCATGTCGCCGTTGGGATAGTTGAGGCGGATGAAGGCGTACTTCCCGGACCCGACGGCCTCGAGTACCTTGTCGGTGATCTCGGCGCACTTCATCCAGGGCCGCTGCTCGAAGGGCACGCGGTCGGAAGGGACTTCGACGTAATCTTCGTAGGCCTCGGAGAACTTGCCCTGTCGGTTGCCGTTGAAGAAGTAGGTGACGTGGCCGTATTTCTGGGTCTCGGAGATGGCGAGGAGCTTGACCTTCGAGGCGACCAGGTACTCTCCCATCGTGCGATCGATCGAGGGCGGCTCGACGATGTATTGCCTGGGCACCTGGGCGTCGCCGTCGTACTGCATCATGCCGGCGTACTCGACATCGGGCCGCCTGACCCTGTCGAACTTGTCGAAGCCTTCCTGCTCGAAAGCGGCGGTGATCTCGAGGGCCCGGTCGCCGCGGAAATTGAAGTAGACGACCGAGTCGCCGTCCTCGATCGTGCCGACCGGCTTGGCCTCGGGGCTCCCGGGGACTCCGTCGACGATGACGAACTCGCGGATGTCCTGGTCGATGACGTTGGGCTGTTCCGCCCGGTAGGCCTCGATCGCCGCCTTGGCGCTCGCGAACTGCCTGCCCTTGCCGAGCACGTGGCAATCCCAGCCGCGCTTGACCTGCTCCCAGTCAGCGTTGTAGCGGTCCATCGTGATGTACTGGCGGCCCCCGCCCGAGGCGATCCGATAGTCGCGGCCCTTCGCGTTGCGCGACGCCAGGAAGGCCTCGAATGGCTCGACGTACTCGAGGGCGCTCTGCTCTCCCACGTCGCGGCCGTCGAGGAGTATATGCGCTCGGACCCTCTCGACTCCCTCGGCGTCGCAGCGCCCGATCATCGCCTTGAGATGGTCGATGTGCGAATGCACGTTCCCGTCGGAGAAGAGACCGATGAAATGGAAGGTCCCGCCGGCGGCGGAACCGTCGCCCTGGGCCTTCTTGAGATTGCCGACGAGCTTCTTCCAGACGGCGCCCTCGAACATGGCCCCGGTCGCGATGGAATTCGACACCAGCTTGGCGCCCTGGGAATAGACGCGTCCGCAGCCGATGGCGTTATGGCCGACTTCGGAGTTGCCCATGTCCTCGTCGGAGGGCAGGCCGACCGCCGTGCCGTGGGCCTTGAGCCTCGAGTGGGGCGACGCGGACTCCATGGCCCTGAACGCCCACATCTTGGAATCCGCGACCGCGTCGCCCTCCGCGTACCTGCCATAGCCGACGCCGTCCATTATCACCAGAACGAGGGGGCCGCGCCGGCCCTTCCAGGCGGGATTCTTCGAGAGGGCTTCTACCATTTCCTGCTCCTTACGGTTCGTGTCACTCGCCGAGATACTCGATGAGGGTCCTGACCGGCAGACCCTCGAGGTTTTCTTCGTAATGAAGGAAGGGAAGGCCGACGACCGCGAACACGCCCGACGGCGTCGCCCCGCCCTCGACGAGGATTTCAGCCACGGCCTTGACCGTGCCCCCCGTGGCGATCAGGTCGTCTACGATGAGGACCCTGCCGCCCTCGGGAATATCCGCTTCGTGCATCTCAATTTCGGCCTCGCCGTACTCCAGTTCGTATTTCCTCGAGCGTGTCTTGCCCGGAAGCTTGCCCTTCTTGCGCACGAGGACGAGAGGGAGGCCCAGCCTGTCGCACAGCGGAGAAGCGAAGAGAAAGCCTCGGGACTCGATGGCGGCGACCGCCTGGAGGCCTTCGTCCCTGTATATCGCGGCCATCGAATCGACGCAGAAGCGGAAAGCTCCGGGATTCGTGAGTATGCTGGTGATGTCGTAGAAAAGTATGCCCTTCTTGGGAAAATCCGGCACTTTTCGGATCGCCTCGTCGAGATTGAAGCCTGCGGCCATGGACACCTCTCAAGCGCTCGCCAGCACGCCCCTCAGCCAAGCCGCGAGGGCGGCGGGCTCGGGACGGCCGATGAAGTCGGGATGCGCGACGGAAACTTCGGTATCGGCGCAGATGCCTCGCAGCCATGCGACCGCGGCCCCCGAGGAGCCGAAGAAGGCGACTTTCCTGCCCGCTAGATTGATGCCTTTGAATACGCGAGACAATTCGGCGAAGGACGGGGCGCCCGAGGAGCCCGCCCCGAGAATATAGAGGCGGGAAGCGAGTATCTCGGATATCTCGACGCCGGACGCGCCTTTGACTATCGCGCCGCGTCCTTGCTCCTCGAGGCGATCGGCGATCGCCCTCGCCTCCCTCTCGATTTCGGGTTTCCCGTCCTCGAAGAGTATCAGGGCTTTGCTTGCATTCTCCGCCACGGAAAGGAATAGTATTCTCGGGCCGCGCAAGCTGTCAAGGTTCCGAGGATTCCCGCGCCTCGAGGAGACGCCTGGCCTTCTTTACTTTCATGGCGTGTATGTAGGCATCGATCGCCCCGACGACGACGCAGGCTCCGAGGGCGGCGCCTATCCTCGTATAGCGATCCGAATCCGTAAGAGGCGCGGAGTACTGGTTCTGGAAAGGCCAAGGGGCGTACTGGGGATTGTAGCCGCTCGCGGCGTACCGTTCGAGGTCGAAGCAGAATCCCGAGTAAAAGAGCATTATCGGGAAGGCGCCCAGGGAGACGATCTCGAAACGCCGGAAGGGATTTTCGGGACCTGCGGGGATCACCGGGAGCGCGGCCGCAGCGGCCGTCGCCCCCGAGGGCGCGGCCGCGCTCGAAGCGCCGGCCTGAGCCGCGGGGACCTGCGCGGGCGCCTGGACTTGAGCTCGAAGAGGAAGGGCCGCGAGGAAGGATAGGGCGACTATCGAGGCCGGGCCCAGGCGCCGCATCCGACCGGTCACGTCGTCCTGCTCCCGAACAGGGCGGTCCCGATCCGTACGAGATTGGAGCCCTCCTCGACGGCGATCTCGAAATCCCCCGACATGCCCATGGAGAGGACATCGAGGCACTCGGCGCCGGGGCGAGTCCCGAAGCGGGCGCGGGCGCCCTCCAGCGCCGCGCGCAGGGCGCGAAAAGAGGCCCTGACCGCGGATTCGCCGGCGCCGCCCGATCCGGCCGGACCGAAAGCGGGCGCTATGGTCATGAGTCCCCTTGGCTCGAGCCTCCGGTCGTCGATGGACAGGAGGAGCTCGAGGGCCCGATAGAGTTCGTCGGCTCCGGCGAAGCCTTCCTTTGATTCCTCGCCCGTATGGAGTTCGAGGAGGACCTCGAGCCGGGCATCGGCGGCCCGTGCCCTTCTTTCGAGCTCGAGGATGAGCTCGACCGAATCTACGGATTGCAGTCGGGAGAAGGTCGAGACGGCCTTTTTGGCCTTATTGGACTGGATGTGGCCTATCATGTCGAGGCGGGCGCCGGGCCGTTCGGCGAGAAATGCCGCGTATTTCTCCTGGGCCTCCGCCACGCGACTCTCGCCGAAGGAGGTCAGGCCCGCGTCCCACGCGGCGACGGCCGCCTCCACAGGGTGCGACTTGGTGACCGCGAGCAGCTCGACGTCGGAGATCCCGCGGCCGGAGCGCCCTGCCGCGGCTCCTATCCTGTCGCGGATCGCCTCTACTCTGTCTTTGACGAAGGAATACTCCATCGTCGCCATTATACAGCCTTTCGGGCGAGCAGGGCGACGACATCTCCGAAGCCCATCCGTTTCGCCAGGGCGTCCAAAGGGCGCTTGACGAAGGCGGGCCGAAGCCCCCTCGCCCATCCGCCCCAGGTGACGGAAGCGGAAACCGAGAAGCCGCGCGATTCGAGGAGGGCGACGAGAGTGCGCCGCGAGAAAAGGTACAGGTGGTCGTATATGGCGCTCCTCCACGCCGGTCCGAGCAGCCGCGCCTGAAAGCCGTCGGCGTTCGGGGTCGTCAGCGCCAGGATGCCTCCCGGCCCGAGGACTCGCGCCGCCTCATCGACGAAAGACGCAGGGTCGTTGAGGTGCTCGATGAGATGGGACGCGTGGACCAGATCGAAGGAAGCGGCCGGGAAGGCGGCCGATTCCAGAGTGCCGGCGAAAATTGGCAGGCCGCGACGAGTCGCGCCGTAGCTCGCCTGGGCGGCGGATATCTCGACGCCCTGAGGATCCCAGCCCCTATCGCGCAAGGCTGCCAGAAGGGCGCCGGTCGCGCAGCCGACGTCGAGGACGCGAGGCTTGCGGCCTTCGCCCGCGGCGCGATCGAAGATCCCGCGGGTCGCCGCCTCCAGCCCGAGATCGCCGAGGGCGAGGAGCTCGAGGTCCCGAAAAGCGTACTGATTCGCCTCCTCGTAGCGCAGATAGGCTTCGCCGTAGCGGGATGCCACCGCCGCCGGATCTGGCTGAGGGTTTTGCTGAAGCAGCCCGCAGCGGCGGCATTCGACGAACGCGAAAGCGCCGCAGTCCCATCCCCTCCGGAATGACTCGCCGCCGCAGAGACTGCAAGGCAGCCGCCGCATGGGCTCGGCGGAAGGGAGAGTCGAGAAGGTCTTTACCGCGTCGATGCGCCTACTCCACGAGGGCGGACCAGGAAGCCGAGCGCTTGTTGCCCGCCGCGTCCTCGACCCGCACTTCGATCGTCGTGCGGCCTCTGGGAAAGAGGCGTACCGCCAGGGTATAGCGCCCGTCCTTCGTCTTGAGCTCGTCAGCGGCCGTCGGGCTGCCCGAGGAAAGCATGAGCTTGCCCCCCTCTCCCCTCGCCACGTCGAAGGCCAGGTCGGCCACCTCGTCGCCGTCGATCGAAAGCCTGATGCCGTAGGGAGCGAGGGGACCGGCGGTCCAAGCCGAGTCCGCGGGATCGAAGACATCGACGGCCACGGCATAGGTGCCTTGGGGAAACGAAGCCGTCTCGCCGAGGACGTACACCTTGTCGGCGTGGGAAAGGGCGAGCGAGCGGATGACGGGCGGCTTATCGACGGCCAGCTGGGGAAGGACGAGAAGAGGATTGACCCATGAGCCCGAGCGGCGATCGAAGACCTGGAACAGGATGCCGGGCCCTTCGATCCAGCCGGACCTTCCCGATTTTCCCAGTATGTCGCCCGACTTGAATTTGGTGTCCGTCGAGAGAGTACCCGGGGCGAGGTGGGAATAGACGGCCGCCAGGCCCTTCTGATGCTCGACTACGATGAAAGAGCCCAGGGGCGAAGGCAATCCCGAGGGGTTGGCGCCTTCCTCGAGGATGAAGGAGGGCTCGCCGTCCTCGGCGGATCGCACCAGGTCGTCCTCGCCGGAAAGCGCGACCCCCGCGACGACGCGGCCTTTGGCGTAGGTGCCGAAGGTGGCGGCGATTCTCGGCGGGGCCAGGGGCCAGTCGAAGGCGTATGCGGTCCCTCCGAGAAGGGCGATGGCCGCGACCGCGACGACCAGATGCCGCTCGCTTCTCCCGGCTCTCATCGCTCCGCCAGATCCATGCGGACGATATCCTGGTCGAGGCCGAGGAAGAGGGAATCGCCCTGGGTCTCGACGAATGCGAGCTGGGCCTTCAAACCCAGGTCGACGACGCGCCGGTCGGGCAAGGCCGCGCAGACGAGCCTTCTTTCCTCGCCGTTCCCGGAGAGCAGGACCATGAGCCTGCCGCCCATCGTCGTGAGCCCGAGGCTCGAGGCGGCCGGCGTCGCGATGACGGTCTCGCTGCGCGAGGCCCTATCATATACGCCGACGCCCGAGGGCGACTCGTAGGCCAGCCTGCTGCCGTCCCCCGTGAACGCCATATATACCGGCCTTCTGTAGTCGGAGGCAAGATAGCGATGGTACGCGACTCGATAGGCGGAGCTGCGCTTCTCCATGACGACGAGACGCTGCCTGTCGAGACCCGTTATCGCCGCCACGAGGAGGCCGTCGGGCGAGACCGCGACGCCGTACACGCCGGGAACATGCGACCCGCCCGGCGCGAAATCGAGGAGGACGGCGCCCGAGGTCCCGAGCCCTACGATCCGGCCGTCGATGAGCCCGAACGCGACGATCGACGGACTCGCGTCGAAACAGGTCGCCACCGAGCCGAGCTGGTAGGTCCAGGCGATCGCGCCGTTCTTCGCGAGCTCCGAGACGGTCGCTTGGTCGGGCGCGATGACGAAGCGCCTCCCGGCGGCGAAGAAGGGATAGCCGACGGACGCGACGCGGGCGAGGGTGGCTCCGTCGGGAGACTGGATCGTAAAGCCCTCTGAAAGGCGGTCATAGGTGGCATAGGCGTCGGGCGCCAGGGCGACGCCATACGGCGCCGTCCCCGCGAAGAGGATGGATCCGTCCGGAGTGAAGTAGCCGAAGCTGCCGCCGAGCCGGAACGGGAGCGGCGCCGTCGAGGCCGAGCCCTGCGCCGGGCCGCTTCTCTTGGACGAGGCCGCGGGAGCCGCCGGCGCCTGCAGGAGGCTCCGCGTCCATCCCGGGACCAGGACGAGCTCCTTTTGCAGCGGGAAGGCGCAGACGAGGAAGTATGCGATTACGGCGGCGACGGTACCCGCCACATTGAGGCGTCTTTTCCCTGTTTCTTCCATGACCGAGGGGAATGGTATATAGTTGCCCTGCAAGCTGTCAACCGACAGGGGAGATCCACGATGGAGATTGACGGGCTCTACGCCCTGGCCCTCGAGGCCTCGCGCGAATCCTACTCGCCTTACTCGCGTTTCAGGGTCGGCGCCGCCATCCTATGCGCCGACGGCGGAATATTCACCGGAACCAACGTGGAGAACCGCTCGTTCGGCCTTACCGTATGCGCCGAGCGCAATGCGATCGCCGCGGCGATCGCAGAGGGAAAGCGCGATTTCGCGATGATCGTCGTGGCGACGCCGGACGCCGAATACCCGGTCAGCCCCTGCGGGGCCTGCAGGCAGGTGCTTTCCGAGTTCTTTCCCGCGGGAGCCGCAGTGGTGTTCGGCAGCTCGGCGAAGGACCTCGTAGTCACGACGGTGGGTAAGCTCTTTCCATATGATGCATTGCATGAACTGTCGGAACGACCGCCGAGATCCGCCGCCGTGCCGACGGCGCAGTAGCGAGCCTAACCCTACTTGCTCTTAGCTTCCTCCGCCTTCTTGAGGTCGGCTTCGAGCTTGGTCGACCAGATCTCGACCTTGCGCTTGAGGGTTTCGGCCTCTTCCCTCTCCGAGAGGACGATGTGTATCCTGCGGAGCGCCTGGAGATAGATGACCGCGGCCCTGAAATCCTGCACCTTGTGCGTATACAGCTCGTATTGCTCCCGGTACCTGTCGGCGGAGCGCTGGAAGAGTTGCTTGACCAAAGCCAGGTGGCTCATCACCACCGCTCGTACGGGCGAATTGAAATCCATGTCGGGAACGGCGGTCTTGAGGTTCACGAGGTTTTTCCCGACCGTCGCGACCTTCCCCCAGACCTCGATGAAGGAAGCCGAGTACTTCGAATTCTCGCCGAATGCGTCCTCGAGGGACTGGACCGCGAAGCCCAGCTTTCGCAGGAGCCGGAAGCGCCCCTCGGAGTCGAAGTCCTTTATGTCCTCGAGCTTCCCTTCGTAGTCTGAGAAGGGCACGTCGAGGTAGGGCGAGACCGTGTCCTCGATGTACTTGATGGCCCGGACCAGGGTCTTGCGCGCCTCGAGGAGATAGTCCTCGTTCTTGATGCCCAGTAGGGAAACCGAGAGATTGTTGACCAGCATGTACCAGGAACAGAGGTCGAGGGCGTCGTTCGCGAGCTTGAGCCGCTTATAGCCCGCGCCGGACTCGTCTTTCGCCAAGAGGTCGAGAAGAGTCTTCTCCTTGGCGAGCCCGGCCTCGATGGTCCGACGGTGCTCTTTTACCTTCTCGAAATACCGGTTCCTCTGCTCCTGCGTTATTTTTCCCATCAACTATCCCGCCAATTACCGTACTTCCGGAGGAGTTCCGTCGCGTGGGCGATAGAAGCCTCCTCGCGGGGGTCTCCCGCGAGCATACGAGCGATCTCCTCGGCCCTGACCCGCCCGTCCATCCTCGAAAGGCGAGTGCTCGTCCTCCCGCCGGAGACGTCCTTCTCGACCCTGTAATGATTATCGGCGCGAACCGCGATCGAGGCTAGATGGGTAATGCAGAGTACCTGCTTGGTCTTCCCGAGCTCCTTCAGGTGCTCGCCGACCGCCACGGCCACCTCGCCCCCGATTCCGGCGTCGACCTCGTCGAAGATGAGGCTGTCCACGGAATCGGTCCCGGCCATGACCGTCTTGGCGGCCAGCGCGACCCGCGACAGCTCGCCTCCCGAGGCGATCCGGGACAAAGGCTTCGCGCTCTCCCCGGGGTTGGGCGCGATCATGAACTCCACCTCGTCGACGCCATAGGGCCCGACGACGGGCCTGCCTTCGTCGGTGTCCTTTCGGCCCACTCGGGCGAAGAACTTCGCGCTCGGCATGCCGAGCGTCCGGACTATGGCCTCGATCTTCGACTGGAGGCCCGAGGCCGAGGCCCTGCGCCTCTCGGAAATCGCCAGCGCGGCCGCGAGGACCTCGGTCTCCATCTCGGCGATCCTCCGCTCGATCTCGCCCTTGTCCTCTTCCCAGGTCTCGAGCCGAGACAGGCGGCCCTGATCCTCGTCGAAGCGCCCGAGTACGTCCTCGACCGTCGCGCCGTATTTCTTCTTGAGCTTGCGGATGTCGGCCAGCCGTCCCTCGACTTCCTCGAGGCGCTCGGGCCTGAAGCTGAGCGAGCCGAGGTATTGCCTGAGGGAATCGGCGACGTCCTCGAGCTCGTAGAAGGCGTCGTCCGAGCGGCGCGCGAGGTCGGAGAGGCCGGGATCGATGGCTCCCGCGGTCTCGAGGCCGGAGCGGAGGCGCCTGAGCGAGGCCAACCCGCCTTCGCCGTCCTCGCCGCCGGTCAGCGCGCCATGGGCCGCCTCCACGGCCGCGAACAGCTTCTCGTGCTGGGAGAGGAGCCTCTCCTCGCCTTCGAGCTCGACCTCTTCGCCCGGGCGGAGTTTCGCCTTCGAGATCTCATCGACGGCGAAGCGAAGGAAATCGATCTCGCGGCTCCGCTCGGCCTCCGAAGCCAGCGCCGACTCGAAGGCGCGCTTCTCGGCCGCGAGAGCGGAGAAACGGGAGGAAAAGCCGCTCACCTCGTCCTCGATGCGGGCATAGCGGTCGAGGAGCCTGCGGTGGTTTTCCGGAAGGAGGAGGGACTGGTGCTCGTGCTGGCCGTGAAGGTCGACGAGGAGGGAGGTCAGCTCGGCGAGATCGGAGCGGAGCGCGCTCTGGTTCTGGATGTAGGCCGACCCGCGCCCGTTGGCCTTGATCCCCCTCCGGACCAGCACCCTGCCGTCCTCGGGCTCGAGGCCTCTCGAGTGGAGCCATTCCCGGGCCTCCGCGTTGCGCGACACGTCGAGCACGCCCGTCACCAGGCTCTCTTCGGCCCCCGCGCGTATCACGCCCGTATCGGCCTTGGCGCCGAGAAGGAAGCCGATGGCGCCGACCAGAAGGGACTTGCCGGCGCCGGTTTCGCCGGTGAGGATGTTGAGGCCCCCCGTAAAGCTGACCGAGAGGCGCTCGATCAGGGCGAAATCGCGTACCGTCAGTTCCTCAAGCACCGGGGCCTCCCGACCAGGCCAGCTTCGAGCGCAGGAGCTCGTAGAACGCGAAGCCCTCGGAGACGTGTATCAGCGCCTTCTGCGGTGCGCCGGATACTCGGATCCTGTCGCCCGAGCGCAGGGTAAACGTTTCCTGGCCGTCGATCGTCAGCATCGCGCCGGTACGCCTGCCCTCCTCCATTATGATCTCGACCGCCTCGGTCGCGGGTACCACGAGCGGCCGATTGGACAGGGTGAAAGGATTGACCGGATTGACGATCATGGCCTCCATCTCGGGATGGAGGACGGGCCCTCCGGCCGCCAGATTGTAGGCCGTCGATCCGGTGGGCGTCGCGATGATGACTCCGTCCGCCCTGTACCGCACCGAGGTCGACAGGCCGAGCCTTATGCCGAAACCGATGAGCTTCGCGATACCCTGGGCGGAAACGGTGGCGTCGTTCATGGCGAGGTACGACGCCAGGCATTCCCCGCCGCGCCAGGCCTCGACGGCCAGCATTATCCGTTTCGATACGGGCAGGTCCCCGCGCGCCCATCTGGCGATGGCCGAAGGCCACTCGTTCACGCCGATCTCCGCGATGAAGCCGAGTCGCCCGAGGTTGATCGGCAGTATGGGAATGCCGAGGGGCGCGGCCACGCGCGCAGCGTAGAGGACGGTCCCGTCGCCGCCCAAGGAGACGACGAGATCGCAACCCGCGGCCTTGGGAGGCCCGTCGGGATCTCCCATGTAGTAATAGCTCTCGGAATCGTAGCCGAGCGAGACGAGAGCGGATCGCAGGGAATCCGCGGTGAGGGCCGCCGACTCCTTCTCGAGGTTCGCTATGATGAGGACGCGCCCGGCGCTTACAGGCATGGATCCTCCGTCTTCTAGGGCAAGGTGGCGAGGACCTTGCCGATCTTCTCGGCCGCGGCGGCCCCTATTCGCTGATGCAGGGGGAAAAGAAGGCAGCGCATCGCCATCGACGTCGCGTTCGGGCAGGTCCCCTCGGGCACCAGGCCCTTGGCGAGCAGGCTACCCTCGAAGGCGAGCTGGGTGTCGACTTCCTTCTTTTTAGCGTAGGCCCTCACGTCCTTCACGCTCGAGGCGATGGAGACGGGGAAGGCCCAGTAGCCCGGCTCTCCCTCGCCGCCCTGCGAGACCATGCGATGCCTTGTGCGGGCGAGGGACTGGGCGAAGAGCGCCGCGAGCTCCCGCCTGCGCGTGATGGCGGCCTCCATGTCGCGCAATTGAGCCAGGCCGAGGGCTGCGTTGTAATCCGTCATCCTGATCTCGGGCGCGATGGATTCTCCGAGGTTGCGGAGCGCCTGGCCTTCCCGTTTCCCGAACGAGACGAGCAGGGCTCCTCCGCCCGCCGTCACGAGCGAATCGTGCTCGAGGCCGAGGAAGGCGACTTTCCCCAGCGATCCGGCGCGCGACTCCCCGCGATAGGCGCCGATTGCCTCCGACATATCCTCGATGACGATCGCGCCGACGGCCGCCACCGCCTCGGGATCAGGCACGATGCCGAGCGATTCGTGCAGCACGAAGGCCTTCGGACGAGGCTCCAGGGCGTCGATCCCGCGGAGGTCGGGCTCGGCCGTATCCTGCGCGGAGTCGACGAATACCGGCACGAGCCGGCGTGAGGCGAGGACTTGCGCGTAATATGCCGGAGCCAGGGCCGGAACGGCCACCGCGTCCCCCTCCGTCAAGGCGAGAGAGTCGATGGCCAGGCCCAAGGCAATGAGAGGGCTTCGCACGGCGAAGCCCGAGTCGAAGCCGAGCGCTTCGCGCGCGGACCTCTGGAAACGGTCCAAGTACTCGCCGGGACCCACCGAATCGGTCACCAGGCAATTGAGGACGGTATCCATATCCTTTCTGCGTATATAGGAACGAAAAACGGGTATGTTCATCGGATGGTCGCCGCCGGCTAACGGCGTATCTCTTCGATCTTCCTAAGCTCCTTGGCGCTGAAGAGCTTGCGGATGTCGAGGAGGATGAGATAACCGGCATCCCGATTGATGACACCTTGGATGTACTCGGCCCCGATCCCCGTGAGCATCTGCGGCGGCGGTTGAATCTCCTGGGCCTCGATGGCCACTACCCGCTCGACCTTATCGATGATCACGCCGAGCTTCATGCCGTCTATATCGATGATGATAAAGCCCGAAAGGAGCTCATCGTCCTCGCCTAGCTGAGCCTTCCTCAAATGGAACCTTTTATGCAGGGAAATTATCGGGATTATCTCGCCTCGGAGGTTGAACAGACCCTCGACGTATCCGGGAGCATTGGGAATCGATCGAATATCCTGCACTCGGACGATTTCCTTGACGTCCATGATGTCGACGCCATACAGCTCTTCGCTGATCTGGAAGGTGACGAGCTGAATTTGCGTCTCTTGTTCGGCCATATGCCTCCCTCCATGGAACCTGCGCTCCGGGAAGTGTAGCATCTTTCGAAAAAGCCGGCAAGATTGGGGCCTAAAATACTATCGCGTAAAAAATAAAAAAGCCTGGCGACGACCTACTCTCCCACCCTAAGGCAGTACCATCGGCGTTGAGGGGCTTAACTTCCGTGTTCGGAATGGGAACGGGTGTTTC
>Ga0181520_10001224_pt1 | contig 52992 bp, 45 predicted proteins | sample PEATcosm2014_Bin_29_FD_132451 | JGI IMG/M metagenome (GOLD analysis project Ga0181520, IMG submission 132451) | Peatland microbial communities from MTU Mesocosm Facility, Houghton, MI, USA - PEATcosm2014_Bin02_30_metaG | ecosystem: Environmental > Terrestrial > Soil > Wetlands > Peat | place... | reverse complement strand
AGGTGGTGGACGGGGACCTGGATGCGCCCGAGGTGGCAAGGAGCATGGCGAAACGCTGGGGTGAAGGCTCGCGAGTTTGGGAACCGCTGGTGAAACAGCCGCGCGCGCGCTGCCCCATCTCGCTGCAGAATCACGGCGATGAAGCCTGGTTCAAGAACATCAAGATCCACCCGCTCCATTAGCCAAAACGAGCGCAGACTCCGTCCGGCAAGGTCCGCCGCGGGATCACCAACCGGCGCGGTGGGCGATGTAGGTCTTGATGGCGAGACCGGCCATCAAAATCCAAATCGCATTGCGCAACAGCCCGCCATCGAGTGTGAAGCCAGCCAGGATGGCGAGCACGGCGTACGTAGCCATGGCGGCAGTGAAACGATTCTTCATCGGCGTGGCATGTTATAGGCGAAATTGAGCTGGACCACAACGCGCTCGCCTTTGAATTCCGTCGGCAGCGGAGGAAACGGGTTGGATGCGCTGATGCCGGCCACGGCGGCTTCATCGAGCGGGCGCGAACCGGATTGCTCCGCGTACACCAGCTTGAGCACGGCGCCGGCGCGGCCGATGGCAAACTGAATCGAAACGTGGCCGCGCAAACCCATCTTGACGCTTTCCGGCATCACGGCGGTCCAGTTGCGGCGCACGGCGGCCAGCACCTGCATCAAGTAGGGCCGGAAATCGACGCCCATGGGATCGCTCTTCAGCTCGACGTTGGCGCCGGGCACTCCGGGCGTGGGCGACTGGCGAATGCCGCCGAAGACGAACGGGTCCGATGCGCCGGGATCTCCCACCACCATCCGGCCGCCAAAACCCCCGCCACGGGCGGCATCCTGGACCGCGTCCGCCACCGAACTGCGCGGCAACGGAATGCGCCCCGTGACCTGGCCGGGCGGCGCCGCGCGACCGGCGTCTTCGAGCGTGATCTTGGGCTGTTCCGGCAACTGGATCTGCGGCTGCACCTGGGCGAACTGCGGCAGGTCTGGTTTGGGCAGCGCTTTGGTAGTGTCGATTTTGGGCGCTTCGGGCAGCGACAGCGGAGCGGCGGGCTTGGCGGCGGGCGCCGAGGGCATGACCAACGGGCGCGGCTTCTCGTGCGGCGCGGCCGGCGGCGCCTGCGGCATCTCGACGCGCGGCCGTTCGGGAGAGGAGCGCACCTCGAATTCCGCCGTGACCTTGCTGCGATTGGGGGCTGTCTGGGTGAGCTCGGTGGGCGGCTCGATGAGCGGCGTGAAGGTGCGTTCGATCGCCTGCCGCGGGCCTTCGAACCCCGGCAGAGTGAACAGCGCCACCACCACCGCTACGTGAATCGCGATAGTGAGGATGGCCGCTTTGCGGTGACGCGCGCCCGCGCCCGGATCGCTCCAGTCGGTCAGCAGGTGCAGTTCGGCGTCAATCGGCTGATTTGCTACGGTTTCCATCCCGCGGTCAGGGCGTGCGACACCACTTGCGAGTGCTCTTTGATTTTATCAAGAATCGCCAGTGCCACACCCAATGTTTGACGCGCCGCGGCCCCGGAGCATTTCGTCAAGATACGGCTTTCCACTGCGTCCAGAAAGGCTTCCAGTTGCAGCTTGAGGGGCTCGCTCTTTTCGACAGGCGCTTGCAGAAAACCGATCTGCCGCGCGGCATCCACCGAAAAAATGGTCAGATCCTGGCGGGCGTAATCGAGTGACAAGTATTGGCTGGGCTGGAAGAGCCGCAGTTTGCGGACCCGCTCGGTGGAAACCCGGCTGGCGGTCAGATTGGCCACGCAGCCGTTGGGGAATTGCAGCCGCACGTTGGCGATATCCACTTTGGGCGAGAGAATGCAGATGCCGGCGGCGCGAATTTCGGCAGGCTCGGCGCCGGCCAGGGCCAGCACGATATCCACGTCGTGGATCATCAAGTCCAGCACCACGTCCACGTCCAGGCTGCGCGGGCTGAACAGGTTCAAGCGGTGGATCTCGAAAAACAGCGGCAGGGTAGCGCGGCGCTCCAGTTCCAACACGGCCGGATTGAAGCGCTCCAGGTGACCCACTTGCAGGATGCGGCCGTGGCGGGCGGCGCTATCGATCATGCGGCCGGCGGCGACAGTGTCCACCGCAATCGGCTTCTCTACCAGGACGTCGATGCCGGCATCCAGCAGCGCGCAGGCCACCGCCTCATGCGCGCTGGTCGGCACGGCGACGATGGCGGCATCCACCCTCCCCGCCAGCTCGCGTGCATCGGTGAGGGCCACGGTGCCGTGCGCCGCGGCAGCTTCTTCGGCGCGCGCCCGATCGATATCCACGATGGCGGCGAGCTCGGTGCGCTCGGCTTGCCGCGCCACGCGACAATGGTTGCGGCCGAACTGCCCCGCACCGACTACCGCCAGCCTGATTTTCGACATAAGTAAATTCGGTCGGAAGTCAGAAGCCAGAAGACAGGAGTCAGAAGACAGAATCCTGACTTGCGACTTCTGTCTACTGACTCCTGGACTCCGTCTTCCAGCTCCTGACTTCTGTCTCCTGACTTCTGTCTTCTGTCTCCTGTCTTACTTCGCTTGCAGCACGCCGGCCTTCTTGAAATCGCCGGCCTTGACGTAGCTGAATGCGGTCGGAACCACGTGTTTGCGGAAGGCCATGTTCACTTCATCCACGGTGAGCTTGTCGATTTTGGCTTCCAGCGCCTCGTCGAACTTGATGGTGCGGCCGAAACGCTCGCGGTTCAGCAACAGACTGGCCAGCGACGGATCTTCGGACCGCTGCAAGGTCAGCTCATCCTTCCACGCCTTTTTCTCCGCCGCCACTTCGGTCTCTGTGAAGCCGTCCTTGAGTGCGCGGGCCAGCTCCTCGCGAAAGTCGGCTTCCACCTTGGGAGCATTCTTGGGAGCGCAAATGGCCCAGACCGTAACCGAGGCGCCGTCGTCCTTGCCGGGCACGCTGATCGAGGAACCGACGCCATAGCTGAGCCCGTCCGCTTCGCGGATGCGGTGCTCCAGCCGCGAGGAGAAGGTGCCGCCGAAGAGCCGGTTGGCCATCATTGCAGCCGCGTAGTCGGGATCGTCCATCTCGAGCGGCGTGTTCATGCCGGCGTTGAATACCGCGTTCTCTTTATCGGGCGTTTCGATTTTGCGATCGACCGCGCCGACCTCTTGGTATGGTTGTGGCACGCGCTCGAAGTGGCCGGCACTCTTCCAGTCGCCGAACAGCCCGGTAGCCAGCTTCTCCGTCGCCGCCTCATCGAACTGGCCCACGATGACCAGCTCGGCGTTGACGCCGCCATAGAACTGTGCGTAGAACTTCCTGGCATCGTCCAGCGTGACCTTCTTCAAGTCTTCAATCTGCTCATCGAACGTACTCACGTGGCGCGTATCGCCGCGCGGGTAGGGCTTCAAATGGCGCTGCAACTCGAGCGGACCAAGCGCCTGGGGCTCGGTCTTGGATGCTTCGAGGCCGGCTAGTTCGGTTTGCCGCGCCGGCTCGAATTCGCTTTCGGGGAAAGACGGCTGGCGCAGCACTTCGGCTGCCAGCCGCAAAGCTCCGGGCAGGTTGGCCGCTACCGTTTCGATGCTGGCGTTGGCGCTGGTCACACCGCCGCTCACGTTCAATTGAGCCTTCAGGCGATCCATTTCGTCCTGGATCTGCTGACGCGACTTGGATTTTGTGCCGCGCATCAGCAGGCTGCCCGCCATGTCCGCCGCCCGTTCCTTGCCCAGCAGCGATTTTTCGTCGCCGAAGCGGATGCCCAGTTGTACATGCACGGTGCCGCCGCGCGTTTTCTTGGGCAGCAGCAGCAACGTCATCCCGTTCGGCAGCTTGATTCTCTTCAGGCGGGCTTCAATGTTGGCCGGCGACGGATCGAATACTTCGCCTTGGGAAACCGCCTCCCCGCCTTTGTAATCCTTAAACACCACTGACAAATCGGGAGTGGCAGGGATCTCCGCGCGATCCGCCGTCTTCAAGGGGATAAACTCGCCCAACGTGCGGTTGGATTCCCTAAGATAGGCCTTCGCCACGCGCGTCACGTCTTCGGGCGTGATGTTCTTGATTTCGTCGCGCTCCAAGAACAGCAGGCGCCAGTCGCCGGCCGAGATCACTTCACTCAGCGCCAGCGCTATCGACTGCGTGTCCGCCATAGCGAGATCGAACTCCTTCAGCAGCCGCGTTTTCACCCGCTCCACTTCTTCTTGGGTGGGAGCCTCGTTGACGAGGTCCTCGACGTTCTTCAAAAGGATGGCGCGCGCGTCGTCCAGGGACTGCTCCGGGCTCAGTATGGCGTAAGCGAATAGGACGCCCGGGTCGTGCAACTCGTAGTGCACTACGCCGGCGGCAGCGGACTTCTTGGTGTCGACGAGAGCCTTGTACAGGCGGCCGGAGGGCCGGTTGCCCAACATGTCGGTCAGCACTTCGAGTGCAGCCGAATCCGGGTGCCCGCCGGCCGGCACGTGGTACATCGCCGCCACCGCCTGCTGGCTTCCCACGCGGCGTAGCATGACCGATCGCTCACCGTCCTGCGCCGGTTCCACCGTGTAGGTGGGCTCCAGCGTGCGGACCGGACGCGGGAGACGGCCAAGCGTGTCGGCGACCCAGGCGAGCGTCGTAGTCTCGTCAAACTTCCCTGCAACGGTCAGCACCGCATCGTCGGGTTGGTAGTACTTCTTATAAAAAGCCGCCAGGCTCGTGATGGACACGTGCTCGATATCGGAGCGGCTGCCGATGGTAGGGTGGCCGTAGGCGTGCCACAGGTACGCCGTCTCAAGCAGCCTCTCCACCATGACTCTGATGGGGTTGTTCTCGCCCATTTCGAACTCGCTTCGCACCACCGTCATTTCCTTGTCGAGGATCTCCTTTTCGACGCGGGTGTTCACCATGCGGTCGGCTTCGAACTCCAGCGCCCAGCGGAGGTTTTCGTTGGTCGCGTTCAGCGTTTCGAAGTAGTTCGTGCGGTCGTAAAAGGTCGTGCCGTTGAAATCCGGGGTGTGGTCGGTCAGCTCCTTCTTGATGTTGGTGCGCGTCTTGGTCTCGCGGAACATCAGGTGCTCCAGCAGGTGCGCCATCCCCGTTTCGCCGTAGCCTTCCTGGCGCGAACCCACCAGGTAGGTGATGTTTACCGTGACCTTGGGTTTGGACGTGTCCGGAAACAGCAGCACATGCAGGCCGTTCGGATAGGCGTATTCGGTGATGCCTTCGACCGACGTAACTTTCTGCACGCCAGGCGGCAAGGTCTGGCAATAGGTAGCCGCGCCCAGCAGAAGGGCGGCGGCGACGATCGAGAACCGCGGAACATGTTGCATTGGTGCCTCTTTTTGCTTGCGGGTTCGCAGGTGAAAGCGCCTGCGCCACCTGCCTCGAAGGGCAGGCTTCTTGCCTACCAACGCCCGCTTAGGGGCGCACAGTGTTACTAACAGGCTTCCAGGCCGGATTATAGCAAGCACCGGGGATGCGGACGCGTCAGGCTTGGATGCCGACGATGGCGATATCGGCCTCGTCGGCGGCTTCGATCATTTCCGCGCGGTCGAGCAGGAGTGTGCGGCCGGCCTCGACGGCGAGCACGGTGGCGCCACACTCGCGCATCACCGGTATGGTTGCGCGACCCACGGTCGGCACGTCGAACAGCAGGTGCTCGCGGCGGCGCGCTACTTTGACCAGTGCCAGGCGCCGGCCGTTGACAAGGCCGGCGGCGCGGCGCAGCATAGCGTCGGTGCCTTCCATGGCTTCGAGGGCCACGCAGGCGCGCTCGGAGATCGCCACCGCCTGTCCCACATCGAAACCCGCCAGCGCGTTGGCGACGCGGCAGCCGTATTCCACGTCCGCCATTTCCTCTTTGTTCGGCTTGCGCCGCGTCATGGCGCCCGTGGTGGCCAGCAGCGGTTTGAGCAGCCAGGTGGAATCGCGCAGGTGAATGCCCTCGCCTTCGAGCACCTTCACTACGCCGCCGATCAAGCCGTCGGTATTGCGCGCGGGCAGGGAAGCCAGCAGTTTCACTAGACGCCAGTCGGGCACAATCGACGAGAAGATCTTGGCGTGCTTCACCTGCCCGCACATCACGACTTCAGTGATGTCTTCGCTCTTGAGAATCTCGATCAGCTTGCTCAACTGCCCGAGCGAGATCCAGTAGCAGCGCGGGGCCAGGCTGGCGACTTCCTGCGGAGCTTCCTCTTCGATCGCGATCACCGTAACATCCAGGCCCAGCCGCGCCGCGCTCTCAAGCGCCAGCAGCGGAAATCGCCCGTTCCCGGCAATCAGACCGTAGCGCATCTATTTGATGATGCCGCGCTCGGAAGCGCGGATGAAAGCGATTAATTCCTCGACCTCGGGCAACGCCGGCACCTCGGCGCGGATTCGGTCGATGGCTTGCGAGGTATTGAGACCCGCGCGCGTCAGCAATCGGAACGCGGTTTGCAGCGCTTCGACCGTGGCCTTGTCGAAGCCGCGCCGCTCCAGGCCGATCGAATTGGCGCCGAACACAGCCGATTCCGGCTTGTGGCTGGTCAGCGAATACGGCATCACGTCCTGCTTGATGACGCTGTACGGTCCTATGAACGCGTGACGGCCGATGTGGCAGAACTGATGGATGCCGCTGAACGGGCTGATGTCCACCCAATCTTCGATGATGACGTGGCCGGCGACGCCCACGCTGTTGCCCAGAATCACGTGATCGCCGATGCGTACGTCGTGCGCCACGTGGGCCTGCACCATGATGAGGTTATCGCTGCCGATGGAAGTGACCAGGCCGCCGCCCTGGGTTCCGCGATGGATGGTGACGAACTCGCGGATGCGGTTGCGGTGGCCGATGCGCGTTTCAGAGCGCTCGCCTTTGTACTTGAGGTCCTGCGAGGCCACGCCCACCGTGCTGTAAGGGAAGAAGACGTTGTCCTCGCCGATCCAGGTGGGGCCTTCCAGGTAGAGGTTGGCCATCAGCCGCGTGCGGGCGCCGATCTCCACTTCCGGCCCGACCACGCAGTACGGGCCGATCTCAGCGCTTTCCGCCACGCGCGCCCGCGCGTCGACGATCGCGGTCGGATGAATCGGCATCGGCTATGTCTGGGCGGGGGCGCTTTCTTCCTTGTCCGCCAGCTTGCACATCACTTCCACTTCGGCCACCACTGCGCCATCCACTGTGGCCACACCCGCCATCTTCGCGACGGTAGCCTTGCGCTTCAGCACCTTCATTTCCATGCGAAGCACGTCGCCCGGCACCACCGGCTTGCGGAAGCGCGCGTTCTCCACCGCGACCAGCAGCACCAGCTTGCTATGCCGGTCGGAAATGGACTTCAGCACCAGCACGCCCGCGGTCTGCGCCATGGCTTCGATAATCAACACGCCGGGCATGACGGGGAAATCCGGAAAGTGACCCGTGAAAAACGGTTCATTGTGGGTGACATTCTTGATGCCGACCACGCGCTCGGCTTCGAGCTCAATAATGCGGTCCACCAGCAGAAACGGGTACCGGTGCGGGAGGATGTCCCGGATCTCGTTGATATCCAAAATGGCCATGGAGTGAGTATTATAACAGCCGTGGATTCAATTCTACGGCATGTGAAGGGTTACCAGGCGGAGATGATGGACCTGATCGGGCAATTCGTGGAATGCGAATCGCCCAGCGATGATCGCGCGGCGGTGGACCGGTTCGTCGACTTGGTCTGCGATACGCTAGCGCCGGTGGCGCGGCTGAAGACCGTTCCTGGCGGGCGCTTCGGCCGTCACCTGCTCGCCGAAATGAAGCTGCCCGGGCGCAAGAAGAGCGGGCAAGTCTTGGCGCTGGGCCACTCCGACACTGTCTGGCCTGTCGGCGCGCTGCGCGACATGCCGTTCCGCAATCATCGCGGACGGCTCTGGGGACCGGGCGTGCTGGATATGAAAGCGGGGATAGCGTTTTTCATTTTCGCCGCGCGTGCGCTGCGCGAATTAAGCTTGCCGGCGCCCTCGCGGGTGCTGCTGCAGCTCAATTCCGATGAGGAAGTGGGCAGCGGAAGCTCGCGCGCGCTGACGGAAGAAAACGCACGGCGCAGTCACACGGTGCTGGTGCTTGAACCCGGCACCGGCCTCGAGGGCAAGCTCAAAACCGCGCGCAAAGGCGTTGGTGCGTTCACCGTCACCGTGCGCGGCAAGGCTTCCCACGCCGGCGTGGATTTCCAGGCCGGGGCAAGCGCCGTGCTGGAGTTGGCGCGGCAGATTGGTTTGATCGCGAATTTCACCAAACTTGACCGCGGGATCACCGTGAACCCAGGCGTTACCGCTGGCGGCACGCGCTCCAACGTGGTGGCGGCCGAAGCGCGCGCAGAAGTGGATATCCGCGTGGCCCGCTTGCGCGACGCCGCGCCGCTCGAACGCAAATTCCGCGCGCTGAAACCGTTCGACCCGCGCTGCACCATCTCGGTCAGCGGCGGCTTAAATCGCCCGCCGCTCGAACCGAGCGCCGCAGGGAAGCGGCTGTTTCGCAAGGCGCGCAAACTGGCACTCGAGTTGGGAATCGAGCTGGAGGAATCGTCGACCGGTGGCGGCTCGGACGGCAACTTCACCGCGGCTTTGGGCATCCCCACGCTCGACGGTCTGGGTGCGGTGGGCGAAGGCGCTCACGCTGCGCACGAAAGCATCCTCATCAACCGGATCGCCGATCGCACGGCGCTAATTGCTAAGCTGCTGCTGGCATAGCGCTGCCGTGGCGCACGCACTCATGCGTGCCGCGTCGAGACTCTTCTCCACGCGCAGGTGTCGGCAAGAGTGCCGACACGGCAGGCTAAAGCCCGCGCACCTTACTCCTTCGCCACCGCAACCGTCTTATCTAACTTCACGTCCGCCGACGAACTACCCACCATCAAACTTACCTGGTCGGCTTCCACTTCCCAGCGCTGCCTGGCCATGTCCCAGTAAGCCAGCGTTTCCGCCTTCAGCGGCAGCGAGACTGTGCGCGTCTGGCCCGGCGCCAGCGTGACGCGGCGGAAGCCCTTCAGCTCTTTGTTTGGCCGCTCCACGCCGGAGTTGAGGTGCTTCACATACAGTTGCACCACCTCATCGCCCTGGCGCTTACTCGTGTTCGTAACATCCACGCTGACGGTAATCTCGCCTCCCGCGCGCAATGTCGCGGCGCTGGTCTTCAAATTGGAGTACCGGAACGTCGAGTAACTCAAGCCGTAGCCGAAAGGATAAAGCGGCTCGCCCTGGAAGTACATGTAGGTTCTGCCGTGGCGTATGTCATAGTCCATTTTGGCGGGAACCTGGTCGAGCGACCGCGGGAAGGTCTGCACCAGCCGGCCGCCAGGATTATAGTCGCCGAACAGAACCTCGGCGATGGCGGAGCCTTCCTCCTGGGCATTGTGCGTGATGTGCAGAATGGCGGGCACGTTTGCCTGCGTCCAATTGATAGCGATTGGAAAACTGGAAACCAGCACCACCACCGTTTTGGGATTGGCCGCGTGCACCTTCTTCACCAGCGCTTCCTGCTCCAGGTCGATCCACTTGCGGTCCATGGCTTCCTTGCCATCGCTGGGCGTCGGGCACTTCGCCCACGGCGCGCCGCAGGTGGGATGATTGCCGACGAACACAATCGCCACGTCGGATTGCCTGGCCGCGTTCACCGCGGCATCGTCGTCATTGTTGGCTGCCTCGTTGACCTTCACCGCGCCGGCGGCTGCCTTGATTCCGTCCAGGGGGGTAATCGTGTACGGAGGCGTGCCGCTGTACCAGTCCAGCGCCACGTCGTTCGCGTGCGGGCCAATCACCGCGACGGATTTCACCGCGTTCCGGTCGAGCGGCAGCAGACCGCCCGCGTTCTTGAGCAACACCACCGATTCCAGCGCCACCTGCTTCGCCACCGCCTTGTGGTCGCCCAGCTTCCAGGCGTCCTCATCGCCCTGGATCTTGGTGTAAGCAACCCGCTCGGGAGGGTCGAGCATGCCGAGCTTGATCATCACGCGGAACTCGTTCTTTAGCACTGCGTCGATCTCGGGTACGGTCAGCAGGCCCTGCTGCAACGCTTCGCGCACCGCCTTGCCGAAAATGCCGTCCAGAAACTGGTTGATGCCCGCCTTGACGGCGCCCGCCGCGGCGTGAGGCATGTCGGCGTAATACTTATGGGCGAAGACCATGCCCCCCAGCGCGCCAGCATCGGTGCAGATGATGCCGTCCTGCCCCCACTCCTTGACGGTGATGTCTCTCAGAATGGGACTTGCCGTCGCGGGAATTCCGTTGATGGCGTTGTAGGCCGCCATGTAGGCGCGCGATCCGCCTTCCTTCACGCCCATGCGGAAGGGCACCGAATAATACTCGCGCAGCAGCCGCTCATCGAAATTGGAAGAAGTTTCCCCGCGGCCGTCCTCGTTGCTGTTGGCGAGAAAATGCTTCATCAGCGAAGCCGTCAGCCAGTACTTCGGGTCGTCGCCTTGCAGGCCCTTGACCATCGCGACCACCATGGTTCCGTTGAAGAAGGCGTCCTCGCCGAAGCATTCCTCGGTGCGCCCCCAGCGCGGGTCGCGGCCCAGGTCGGCATTCGGCGCGCGCACCACCAGCCCGCCGCGGTGCGTTTTTTCGCTTTGGAAAATGTAGCGCGTCTCGTAGCCTTCCACGCCGCCGGCTTTGCGCACCAGCTCCGGGTCCCACGTCTCGCCCATGCCGATCGCTTGGGCGAATTGCGTTGTCGGGATCGGCTTCGGCCGGCCCCATCCGCCGGGTCCGCCCAGCGCCAGGCCGTGCAAGCCCTCCACGTGGCGCGTGCCATGAATGCCCAGGCGCGGCACGCTGGGGTCGGTGCCCAGACAGAAGATCTTCTCGTCGACCGTCATCAGCGAGACGATGTTGCGTACCCGCTCCTCAGCCGGCAGATCCGGGTTTTGAAATGGATATTGATACTGCGCGGAGGCGGTTCTCCCGCCCCACGCCGCAAGCAGGCAGAACCCCGCAACCAGGCGCATCGTGTTTTTCATGAAGATGGTCCTCGCAATTCCCTCATCAAGATAGTAACCCCGCGACGGCGCGGCTGCTGCAACTTGCCCGGAGATATAATCCAGGAATGCTCAATCATCGGATCGGCGCCATGCCGCGCCTCGCCACTCGTTCACTGCTCACCTTCACCGCCGTCTTGCTGCTTGCGGCCCCGGCCGGCGCGCAATGGATTCCGCAAAACCCGGTGACGAGTTTTGAGAAGCAGGCCGACGCCGTCGTGTTCACGATGCAAACGGGCGCCCTGCGGGTGGCCGTCTCGACCGACTCCATCTTTCACATCACCTATTCACCCATCGCGGCTTTCCCGAATCGCGCCGACGACGCGATCGTGAAGACTTCCTGGCCGGCCGTGCCGTTCACCGTGGCCGAAACGCCGCGCGCCATTTTGATTTCGACCGCCCGCATGCGCGTAGCCGTGGACCGCGCCGATGGTACGCTCGCCTACGCCGATGGCTCCGGCCAGCCACTGGTTCAGCAAGGCCCCAACACGCTGACGCCGGTCACCGTGAATGGCGAGAAGACTTACCACGCCGAGGCTTTCATCGGCCTGTGGGGATCCACCGAGGCGTTCTATGGGCTGGGCCAGCACCAGGCCGGCGTCTGGAACTATCACGGCGAATCGGTGGATATCGCCCAGGACAACACCAACATCTCAGTGCCGATGCTGCTATCGAGCAAAGGCTATGGAATCTTCTGGAATAACTCCTCGCGCAGCCGCTTCAACAACCGCTTCGTGCATGCGCTGTACATCACCTCAGAAGTTGCCGACTCGATCGACTATTACTTCTTCTACGGACCGGATTTCGATAAGATCGTCGCCGGTTATCGCGAGCTGACCGGCCAGGCGCCGCTGTTCGGCCGTTGGGCCTACGGCTTCTGGCAATGCAAGAACAAGTACAAGACCCAGAAGGAGCTGCTATCCGTCGCGCATAAGTACCGCGACCTGCACATCCCCGCCGATGACATCGTACAGGACTGGTTTTGGTGGACCACCATGGGTTCCTTCAAGTTCAGCGACCAGTATCCCGACCCGAAGGGAATGATGGACGACTTACACGCCATTCATTTCCACCTGATGATCTCCGTGTGGCCCTATTTCTATCCCGGCTCGGATGTCTATACCGACATGGACCGCAGAGGCTTCTTCATCGACCGGACCAAGGTGAAGGCTTATCATCCACAGGGTTCGGCATTGTACGATGCAACGAATCCGGAAGCGCGCAAGTATTACTGGAATCTGATTGACGACTCGCTTTTCAAAATCGGCGCCGACGCCTGGTGGATGGACACCACCGAGCCAGAGACCGAGGCCCGCGAGGATAGCGTAATGGTGACCAACCACGTCGCCGCCGGCAACGGCGCGCGCTACGCCAACATTTTCCCGCTGCTCACCACCAAGGCTGTCTACGAAGGCCAGCGCGCCGCCTCGGACCAGAAGCGCGTATTCATCCTCTCCCGCTCCGCGTTTGCCGGCTCGCAGCGCAATGCGGTCACTGCGTGGTCGGGCGACGTCAATTCGGATTGGGAGACGCTGCACCGGCAAATCCCCGCCGGATTGAATTACTCACTCTCCGGGTTGCCTTATTGGACCACCGATATTGGCGGCTTCACTTCCGGCAATCCCAACGATCCGGCCTATCGCGAGCTCTTCATCCGCTGGTTCCAGTTCGGCACGTTCTGCCCCATCTTCCGCGTCCACGGCACTCGCACCAACGACCAGAACGAGCTGTGGTCATACGGTCCGGACGCGCAGAAGATACTTACCGCCTACGACACTCTGCGTTATGAATTGATGCCGTACATCTATTCGGTGGCGTGGAAGACGACGAGCGATGCATACACGCCCATGCGGCCGCTGGTGATGGATTTCCGCACCGATGTGCGCGCCGAGAACATCGGCGACCAGTTCCTGTTCGGGCCGTCGATCCTGGTAAACCCGGTCACCGAGCCGGCCGCCACCACGCGCCACCTTTATTTGCCGAAGGCGCAGTGGTACGACTTCTGGACCGGCAAAGTCACGGAAGGCGGCAAAGCCGTCGATGCGCCGGTGACGCTCGACCGCATTCCGCTCTATGTGCGCGCCGGTTCCATCATTCCGATGGGCCCGGACGTGGAGTATGCGGCCGAGAAGCCGGACGCCCCGATCGAGCTGCGCATCTACCGCGGCGCCGACGCCCGCTTCACCTTATACGAAGACGAGAACGACACTTATAACTACGAGAAAGGCGCCTATGCCACGATTCCGATCGAGTGGAACGAGGCCGCGCAGAACCTGACCATCGGCGACCGCCATGGCACTTACCCCGGCATGCCCACCAGCCGCCAGTTCAAGGTAGTCTTCGTCGCCGAGTCCCACGGCGCCGGCATCGGGGCAACATTAAAGGCGGACGGCGAACTGACATACGCGGGTAAGGCTATATCTGTCCGTAACGGACCGATGGGGCGGTGATTGCGGAATGCGTGCGCCTGTTCTCTCGTCCGACGACCCACTTACCCGCCGTACGGCATAACAGGCACTTTGCCTAACTCGCGGGAGTAGACGGTCAGGGCGCCGCGATGATGGGCGGTGTGCTCGACCATCGCCCATACGATGTCGGTGATGGGTTGGCCGCCCATAACCGGGCCGGGCGGGAGTGGCTTCGCGAGAGCTTCCGGGCTGCGCGAGCGGAGAAAGTGAATCGCGTTCGCGTACGCGGTTTCGAGCATCTGGCGGGCGGCTGCCAGCGAAGTCACACGCTCGAGGGCGGCGGCGTGGCTGGCGAAATCGAGGTCGAAACCTTCGGGCCGGGATGCGCCCTCGACGAACCAATCGAGAGTCTGGGCTGCGTGCGCGACCTGCTGCGCGACGGTCATCATGCCTTCCTTCGGACGGAATCCGGAGTCGGTCTCATCGAGGACCCTGGTTGAGCGGTCGAAGAAATCCTTGCTGGCGAGCAATTGATTGGCAAAGTCGTAAGTCTGCGGTTTTGGGCTCATGGGCCACACTATACCAGAAGGCGAATAAAAAGAGAAGAGCGATTTATCACAATTCTGAGCATTTTCTGAGTTTCTTCTCCGACGGCCCGGTGTTTCCTCGATAGGCTCGCGGGCCGTGCATGCCTGGCGCCCAAAAGGTAGGCAGAAGTGTAAATGCAGCGGGCGAAAGCGGCGAGCGCACCCTGTTACACTCCGGCAGAGGTGCGGTTTGACCGGCGACAGCCGCAAGGCAATCCCGAATAGGGATCAGGTTGGCAAAGGAGTTCTCGCATGAAGCTGTGGTTTGCGTTGGTTGCAGTGGGTGTTGCAATGGCCGGGCCAGGACATCGATTTGCCTGCACCGACTACACCCGAGGCAAGGTCTTCGTGGTGGACGCAGCGGGAAAAGTGGAATGGAGCTACGATGCTCCGCACGCGAACGACATCTGGGTGCTTCCCAACGGCAACTTACTGTTCAATACGGGACACGGTGTCAAGGAAGTAACTCGCGATGGGACGGTCGAGTTCTCTTACGAATCCTCGAGCGAGGTCTACGCCTGCCAGCGGCTTCCCAATGGCAACACATTCGTCGGCGAATCGAATGCCGGCCGTCTGCTGGAGGTGAATCCCGCGGGGCGGATCGTCCACCAGGTCCGGCTGCTGGCGGAGGGTACCGACGGCGGCTCGGCGTACATGCGCAATGCGCGCCGGCTGGCCAATGGACACTACCTGGTGGCGCACTACGGGCTCCAGGTGGTGCGCGAGTACGATGCGGATGGCAAAGCGGTGTGGCAGGTGGCGGCGCCGGGTGGGCCGCACAGCGTGGTGCGCCTGCCGGACGGCAACACGCTGATCGCGAGCGCGGACCGGGACGGCGCTCCGGCGCGGGTATTCGAAGTCACGCCGGATGGGCGAACCGTTTGGGACGTGCGGGGCGACGAGTTACCCGGGATCAGCCTGAAGTTCATGGCGGGGCTGCACCGGCTGCCGAACGGCAACACAGTGATGAGTAACTGGCTGGGACACGGGCAATTCGGCAAGGCCCCTCACCTGATCGAGGTAACGCGGGACAAGCGGGTGGTATGGACCTTTGCCGATCACCAGACTATGAAGACCATCTCTAGTGTCCAGCTTCTGGACGTGGCTGGCGATGCGATCGCCGGTACGGTTTTACATTGAAGAAGGAGTTGCACGATGAACCGCCGGAGTTTTCTGTATAGCAGCGCTGCGCTGGGCGCGGTCCGGCCGAGCACGGCCACCACGGCCGAAGACGGGCTACTCGAGAGAGTCGCGCAGGCCGCGCTGACCATGCAGCGCCATTCCTGGGAGCAGGGAATTCTGGCCCAAGCATTTCTCGATATGGGCGACCGGGATCGCGTCATCCTGATGGCCAAGAGCGCGATTGTCGAGAAGGCTGCGGACGGGCGGCTGGCGGCTATAGGCGGTGGTGCGACCGATCCCGCGATGGGAGGGACGGCATACTGGTGGGCCGGGGAGTTAACCGGCGATCCGCAAATGCGGGAGGCCGCGCGCGGACTGCTGGAGTTCGTCCTGAAGAAAACGCCGCGGGCCGCGGATGGAACCTGTTACCACGTGTTCCGCTCTCCCGAGATGTGGTCCGACAGTTTCTACACCACGCCTCCATTTCTGGCGACGACCGCTCACTATGACGAAGCGATGTTGCAAATCGAAGGCTTGCGGAAGCGGCTCTGGAGTTCGGAGAACAAGCTGCTTTCGCACATCTGGGATGATGGCCGCCAGCAGTTTCGGGACAAGGCATTCTGGGGAGTCGGGAACGGTTGGGCGGCGGCGGGGCTCACGCGGGTGATCGCGGCCCTGCCGGGGGAGCGGCGGGCCGAGCGGCAGGTGCTGAGAGCGTTTCTGAAGGAACTGTTGGATGGATGCCTGGCTCATCAGCGTCCGGACGGGTTGTTCCACAACGTGCTGGACCGGCCGGACAGCTTTGTCGAAACCAACCTGGCGCAGATGCTGGCGTTCAGTATCTATACCGGCGTGCCTGGCGGCTGGTTGCCGGCCAGTTACGGCGCAGCCGCGGACCGGATGCGCGCCGCCGCGCGCGCCAAGGTGGACCGATACGGGTTCGTGCAGGGCGTCTGCGGAGCTCCCGGCTTCGATCATGCGGGAGTAGCGGCGGAAGGTCAGGCGTTCTTTCTGATGATGGAAGCGGCAGGGGCGAGCTTCCGCCGGTTCCACGGCCGGTAGGGTAGAGACCGAATCGGCAGGAACAACCGGGTTTCGGAAATTCAGATCAGTATTTCTAAAGAATCAATTTAGTGAAACTGTGGTACCGGTTCGGATGGGGCGTCGTTATACTCTTTTTTCGCGGATTCAGGGAGAAAAGTCTATGCCGACCGAAGACAGATTGCGCCGAGAGTTCTTGAAGCGTGCCGGGACGGGATTCGCCGGTACCGCGCTCGCCATTCAGGCGGGCCAGAGCACTGCCAAGGCAGCCGTGCCCGAACCGAAGACAGGAAGCTTCAACGTGCGGACGTTTGGGGCTGTGGGCGATGGCAAGTCGCTCGACACCGAGGCGGTCGACAACGCCATCGGCGCGGCTGCCGCTGCGGGAGGCGGAACCGTGCTGTTCCCCGCCGGCAGTTACTTGTGCGGCTCCATTCATCTCGCCAGCAACGTCGACCTGTATCTCGACCAGGGTTCCACCGTTGTGGCGGCCGACCCCACGGCGCCGGGACAGAGCGGCGGTTACGACGCGGCGGAGCCGAATAGCTGGGATGCATATCAGGACTACGGCCACAGCCACTGGCACAACAGCCTGTTCTGGGGCGAGGGCATCAGTAACATCGCCATTCTCGGTCCAGGACTCATCTGGGGAAAGGGCCTCAGCAAGGGGTACGGGCCGGGACCGGTTGCGGAACATCCCGGAGTGGGCAACAAAGCCATCAGTCTCAAGAACTGCCACAACGTGCTTCTGCGCGACTTCGCCATTCTCCATGGTGGACACTTCGGCATTCTGGCCACCGGAGTGGACAACCTTACCATCGACAATCTGCGCATCGATACCAACCGCGACGGCATGGATGTGGATTGCTGCCGCAACGTGCGCATCTCTAATTGCTACGTCAACTCTCCCTGGGATGACGGTATCTGCCTGAAGAGTTGCTACGGGCTGGGTTCGGCCAAGCCCACCGAGTTTGTCACCATCACTAACTGCTATGTAAGCGGTTGCTTCGATGAGGGCACGCTGCTCGACGGGACCTATAAACGATTTGGTCCGGGTGTGCGGGTTCCCCATACCGGGCGAATCAAATTCGGCACCGAATCCAACGGCGGCTTCCGTAACATCACCGTCTCGAACTGCGTTTTCGAAGGGTGCCAGGGACTGGCTCTGGAATCCGTCGATGGCGCGCTGCTGGAAGACGTAACCATTACCAACATCTCGATGCGGGACATCATGAGCGCGCCTATCTTTTTGCGCCTGGGCAGCCGCATGCGCGGGCCGGCGGGCGCGCCCGTGGGCACCATCAAACGAGTAATCATCAGCAACCTGGTCTGCTCCAATTCCGTCTCCCGGCTCGGCTCCATCATCAGCGGGCTTCCCGGCCACGCCATCGAGGACGTGACGATCAGCCACGTGCAGGTGTACCACCAGGGAGGCGGCACGAAGGAGCAGGCGTCAATTCAGCCACCCGAAAAGGAGAAAGGCTATCCGGAGCCGGATATGTTCGGCACCATGCCGTCGCATGGCTTCTATGTCCGCCATGCCAACGGCATCCGGTTCGACGACGTAGAGATCGTGGCCGCGAAGGGGGACCGGACCTGGACGGACCTGCGTCCGGCGTTTGTGCTGGACGACGTTCGCGACGCCGATTTCTTCCGCATCCGCACATCGCACGAGGCAGACACGCCCGTCTTTGCCTTGCACAATGTCGAGGATCTTGCGATCCACATGTGCCGGTTGGTTCCGGATACGCAACTGCCGAAGGCGGAGCAGAGCGTTCTGTAAGGGCGAGATCGCGCGGCAGCCGAAGCGGTTTTGGGAGCTGGCCGAAATCTTCTCATTCGATTCAGAGTGGATTGACCGCTAGATTCGGTTTTACCGTGACAGCGCCTACTGACGCTCCCGGCGTCGAAAAGAGCCACTCGCCGTAAGGGAGTGGCTCACTGCAAGAAGCACGAGGTCACATGTTTTTCCGCCATGGCTTCAGGTCTTGGTTTCGCAGCAGCACCCGGATGGTCTCTCGACCCATGCGTGGAACGAGTTTGCGCTTGACAGCCTCTTCAGCCACCAGTCGCACCGTCCAACGCGCCCGTCCTTCCGGTGGTTTGCCGCAGACCATGGCGACTACGCGCTGCTTCTGCGACTCGTCCAGTAGCGGCTTGGCGCCAGGCCGCTGGCGGTCATAGAGTGCACGGTCCAGGCCACCGCTGTCGTAGCGGTGAGCGATCTGGCGGATGGCCTTCGCGGTGAGGGGAAGCGCCCGTGCTACTTGGGGCGCGGCGAATCCCTGGGCCAGTTGCCGGATTGCCAGGGCGCGTAAGACAACGCGAACCTGCTCAACGCCAGATCGCAAGATCTCCTCGATGCGAACGAGATCGCTCGACTTGATTTTGATGGATATCGGACGGCGCGCCATGTCCAATGATGGGCCAAACCAGTCTCCGGTGCAATTATCTCAGCATACCTATTTAGACGGCCAAATACCTGAGCCTGCTAAACGTGTTGCATCTCTAAGGACCGCGCTCGAGCGAGTTGCGAAGACTGAATCGGGTTTGCACTGCGGGGCAGAGGGCGGCGCCGCCGGCGGCGACTCGGCGCGCAGGAGTGCGCGCGCCACATTTGGCCGTCCGACAACGTTGGATTGTCCTTGCGCCGGTCCTAAGCTAAGGACCGTGGTCGAACTGGGTGCGCTGACTGGGTTGTGAGCGGCGCCGACGCGGTGCCAGAACCGGCACCGGAGTGGCTGCCGGTTGGGGTCGAGCATTCTCTGCCTGGAGGCGACCATCCAAGTCGATGGGAAGAGTAGCGCCGCACGCAGCCCCCAGCGATCGGCGCAAACGCTCCAGCGATTCCTGCCAAAGCCGGGCTTGGACTTCGGATTCCGCCGTCGATGCGCCACCATTCCCGATTGTAGGCGGAGTCGAGCCGCCCGGGGCGGTTCGTCCGGCGTTGTGTTCCGCTGAGTTTCGGACCTGGGTCGCAAGCGCCTTGGACCCCGATCCCGATTTCGCCGTGTGGGCGGCTTCGACGGCTGCATTCAACGTCAGAATCGCAGTCTGGAACTCGATCGCATCGAGAACCCGTTCGACACTGTCGCCGGCCCCTCCGGAGTCTTCCAGGTGTCTTCCCAATCCGCTCATAACATCTCCATCCGCCATCCATCGCCCGCGCGCATGGCCTTGCGCGACAGCCCTTAAGTCATGACTGGCTGTAGGGACATGTGCTCCTCCTGATCCGCTCAGATGCCCATTTGGTTTGCCTGCCCGAACGCGTGCGGCTGCAAGGAGACCGGGTGTTCGCTGGGTGCCAGGCAGATCCTGACCTCAAACGTGTCGAGGTCCCAGTGGAAGCGCCGCACGATCCATTCCGCATGGCCCGCGCTCTTGGTTCGGAAATTTTTGCCGAAAACGACCGTAGGGATGCTCAATCCGAGCGGGCCGAGTTCCTGCTCCAGGTCATTCTTCACAGAGCCGATGATCATGTTTGTCACCTCGGCGACCGCGTCCAGCACTTCTTCGTTGACCGCTGTGGTTTCGGTCATGAGCATCTGCGAGCAAACACGGCAAGCCAGAACCGGCGAACAGGACACGCACCCAGTGCCCGCCCAACTGCCTGCCAATCCGATAAAAGAGAGCACGCCATCATGTGCGTCCGGCGCTCCGTTCTCAAACGTCACCTCGCCCGGAACAATGCTGGCGCCAACCATCGTAGAGAACACATCCTCAACCGCTTTCGAAAGCGACTCCACAAGATGATCTTTCAGGTTCATAATGAAATCGCCGCCGGCAAGACACCCACCAACTTCTCCTTGATCTGGTCCGCCGTGAATGGTTTACGGACGTAGCCTGCAGCTCCCAGACGAACCGCCTCGCCGACTTTGGCCTCGCCGCCTTCCGTGGTGACCATGACCACCGGGATGCCGCGCCATTCGGGGGCGCCCTTGATGGCGGCCAGCAGCTGAATGCCGTCCATCTTTGGCATGTTGATGTCCGTCATCACCAGGTTGATCTTCTGGCTGTTCAGAACCTGTAAGGCTTCCTGCCCGTCGCCCGCTTCGTAGATGTTTCGGATTGCCATGCCGGTCTGACGCAGCACGCGCTGCAAGATCTTGCGGATCGCGGCTGAATCATCTACTACCAAGACGTCGGATTCCATTCGGCTGCCTACAATCCATTTATCGGAGGAACGGGGGTTTTCATTAGAGCAAAGCGCAAAGATTCTCATTCGGAGCGAGTTCTCTAAAGTCCGGAACGCAATTGCCGATCTTCTGTCCGGGAGCCAAACTTGGGACGGCAACTCTCACAACAGGAAATCGACGCGGTATTTCAGAACGCGCAAGACCGGAAGCGGGAGGTGCCGGCGGTCCGCTTCGACTTCCGGCGGCCGGATCGCATCCCGAAGTCGCAGGTTCGGGCGATTCATCTTCTCCACGATACATTCGTCCGCAATCTGGTCTCCAGCCTGTCGGCGTATCTGCGTTCCTACCTGGCCGTCAACCTGGTGAGCGTGGAGCAACTTTCTTACGCGGAGTTTCTCGATGGCTTGCCCTCTCCGACCTGCATGGTTTCGCTGGGGTTGAAACCCTACGACGGTCAGGGAGTGTTGGAATTGAACCCCTCCCTGGTTTTTCCCATCCTGGAGATGCTGCTCGGCGGCTCGGGCAAGACCACCATCAACATTCAGCGTGACATCACCGAAATCGAACAGAAACTGCTGGACGGCCTGTTGCGCATTATCCTCCAGGATTTGCGGGAAGCATGGAGAGTGGTCACCGCCATCGAGTTCACCGTGGCCGCGATGGAAACCGAGCCGCAGTTGCTGCACATACTGGCGCCAAATGAAGCGGTGGTGGCGATCGCCGTCGAGGTGCGCATCGGCGAGACGGTAGGCATGATGAACATCGCGATGCCGTCGATCGTGATCAAAATGATGCGCCAGAAGTTCGATCAGCAATGGTCGCTGCGCAAAACGCACGCCAGCCTAGCGGAACAGGAGCGGGTCATGCGCTTCTTGCGCGACGCCTCCCTGGCGATGGAAGCACGCTTGACCGGGCCCACATTAACCGTGCAGAACCTGCTCAGGCTCGAAGAAGGCCAGCTGCTCACTTTCGATCATCCTGTTGGCAGGCCGGTCGATCTGGAAGTCAACGGCGGCAGAAAATTCTCCGGCCACGTGGTGACCACCGGAAAGAAACGGGCGTTTCAGGTCGAGGAGATGCACCGGCCGCCCTATCCCGGCAACACCAGCGGCGAGGAATCCGATGCGCCATCCGTCGATTCTGGCTGAAGCCCGCGGAGCAGATCGAGGAAGGCGCGTCCGCGCGGGCGGCCGTTGTTCCGGTCCAGCTCCAGTCGCTGGAGAAACACGAGCAGGCCCAGCAGATCCGCGTCGCGGGTCTTGGCCATCCCGAGCCGATTGGTTTCCTGCCGGCGGAACTCGCCGACCGCGTCCTCAACGGCGCGGAAGATCTTCGCCGCCAGCGCGTTCTCGGGGAGCGTCTCATAGTAAATCCCGGTTTGCAGGGTACGGTAGGTGCGAATCAGCGCGGCCAGCGCGTCCCGCAGGTCGCGGTCTACAGCACCCGGCGTTTCGAGCGCCGCCGCAGCCAGCGTGAGACCCAGGAATTCCAGCAGTTCCTGGTTATCTTCGAGCAACTCCTCGGAAACCCGGATGTCGCGGTTGGGCAACTGTTCGGCATCGACGGTGGCGGCCTTCTCATGTTTGCGCGCGTCCCGCAGGTATTCACAGTCGAGCGGGCAAGATACCGTGACCTCTCGCTCGGTGCCGCAACAGATGGTACAGATGTCGCCGTGAACGCCTGGGCAGTGGCGACGCACCCGCCGCGCCTGGCAGATAGCACAAACCATCCCTTTAGTATATGCAGCCGGAGGTACTGGCATGCGCGAACGAGCCGCAAAGCGACGCCAGGCAGCGGATGATGTTCGCGCGGACAACGTGAAGCTATTCTTGCGTTGGCCCACAGCTCCCGGAACTGGCTCCGCGAGCTAATGTTCTCCCCACAGTCCGCCGATCCATTACATGCAATGGCGGTGGACGATCTGATTCAACTCGAGATCATGCTGAACCGTTTTCGCAAACTGGTGGGCGAGCTGATGCGCGGATCGGTTACGCGCAACTCTTTTCAGGCCTGGGAAGTGGAGATCCTGATGGACTACCACAATTGTGCGTTGGCCTCGCGGCACCGGCTCGAAACGCTGCGCCAGTATCAGCGGGCGGTGGAAAAGCAGATGGAGACGGGTCCCGGGCCGCCCATGAAGTTCTCCGAGTTCCTTCAGCAGAAGATGATGCGCCGGCCCTCGACGCGATAGTCGCCGGCCAGCACCAGCCGGATGGCTTCCGAATAGATCCGGTGTTCCTCGCGCAGAATGCGTGCCGACAGGGCCTCGACAGTGTCGTTATTGAGGACGGGCACGGCGGCCTGAATAAGGATAGGGCCGGCATCCAGATCCTCGTCGACAAAGTGTACGGTACAGCCGGTGATTTTGACGCCGTGTGCCAGTGCCTGGTGCTGGGCGTCCAGACCCGGGAACGCCGGCAGCAGGGAGGGGTGAATATTGAGAATCCGGTTGGGGAACTCGCGAATGAATGACGCGCTGAGCAGACGCATGAATCCGGCTAGGCACACCAGATCCACCGCGTTCCGGTGCAGTTCCTCCACCAGCATGCGGTCGTAGATTTCGCGGTCCAGACCCTTGGAGGGGATCGACACCGCGTTCAGCCCGCGCTGGCGCGCCACTTCCAGGCCTCGCGCTTGCACACGGTTGCCGATCACGACGGCGATCTGGGCGTCAATCGAACCCGCCGCGACGTTGTCCGCGATGGCCTCGAAGTTCGAGCCGCGGCCAGAAAGCAGAATGCCCAGGCGTTTCATCGGTACTCCACGCGGGGACGTCCCCGCTTTTCGACCGTGACCGTACCGATACGGAACGGGGTCTCGCCCAGGCGGCTGAGCAACGCTTCCGCGCGAGCGGCGGCCCGCGCGGGAACCGCCAGAATCATGCCGGCGCCCAGGTTGAAGGTCCGCCGGAAATCGTCTTCCGGAATGTTGCCGATCCGGCGCAGCAACTCGAACAACGGCGGAATCCGCCAGGCCTGGGTGTCGATGGCGATGGCCAGCCCGTCCGGCAGCATGCGCGGCGTGTTGTCGGTGATGCCGCCGCCCGTGATGTGGGCCGCGCCGCGTAGCAGGCCCGCCTCCATCAGCGCGCGTATGGGCTTCAAATAGCTGCGATGCACGGCCAGCAGCGCGTCCGCCACCGTGGCACCGGTTTCCGCAAGCACCGTGCCGGGGCTCAGACGGGCGGTTTCAAACAGCAGCTTGCGGGCCAGCGAATAGCCGTTGGTGTGCAGACCGTTCGAGGGCAACGCCAGCAGGGCGTCTCCGGCGCGGATTCGCTTGCCGGTCAGCAGTTGGGACCTCTCGGCCGCGCCCACAATGAAGCCGGCCAAGTCATATTCCGATGGCGCATACATACCCGGCATCTCGGCCGTCTCGCCGCCGATCAGCGCACAACCATTATTGCGGCAACCGCGCGCCAGGCCCGAGACCACCGCAGCCGCGACGTCCGCGTCCAACTTGCCGACCGCGAAGTAGTCGAGAAAAAACAGCGGCGTCGCGCCCTGTACCGCGATGTCGTTGACGCAGTGGTTGACCAGATCCTCGCCGACCGTATCATGTCGGCCGGTGAGGAAGGCCACCTTCAGCTTGGTCCCCACGCCGTCGGCCGAACTGACCAGGACCGGCTTACGGAATCCGCTCACCTCGTAGCAGGCGCCGAAGCCGCCGATATCCGTGAGCACCCCGCGGGTGAACGTCCCGTGAGCCAGCTTCTTGATAGCAGCCACCGCGCGGCTGCCCTCGTCGATATTGACACCGGCATCGCGGTATCGAACCTGTTTTTTGGGCGGCAAGTAATCAGTATATCGAGCCGAGCCGCCCCGGGGGCGAAGCTCTGTGTCCTGTCGGCTGCTACCAGATCTCGAACTCCGCAGAGGCGAGGAGTATGATCAGATCATGAAGAGGCTGGTGGTTGTCGCTATCACCGCTACCCTCGCGCTCGCCTGCTCATGGGACTATCCGATCTGGATACCTCGCAGCAAGTCGGCGGATCCGCTGTACCGATTCGTCAAGAATGGGAAGGCGGGCTACATTGACGGCAGCGGGCGCATTGTCATTCCACCCAAGCTGAAACCGTGGGGTAACTATGGATCCGAGTTTCACGACGGCCTGCTTGAGATCGCGGTCGGTGATGGCCGCTACGTCGACCGAACCGGCGAGGTCGTCATCGACAAAGGATTCTACCGGGGATGGGACTTTTCCGAAGGGCTTGCAGTCGCAATGAGGGAGGGCGAGGATCTCTGGGGCTACATCGACACGTCGGGGGAGTTCGCGATCAGCCCGCGCTTTGCCTCATCGCTAGACGATTATGTCTATCCGTTCTCGGATGGCCTAGCAATGATCGAAGTGAAGGGCAAATTCGGTTACATCGATCATTCGGGCGACTTCGTCATCAAGCCACGTTTCTTTGGCGGTTTCAGCTTCAGCGACGGGATGGCCCGGGTAGTTGCCGAAGGCCCCTGCGCCTACTGGACCGACGGCCCGTGCACATCTCCGATCTCCGCTGGGGGACGAGAAGGAGCCACTCACCCGCCGTGCAAGTTCACGTACATAGACAAGACTGGCCGCGTGATCACTCAGGCTCGCTTTGACTATGCCCGCGACTTTTCGGAAGGGCTCGCACCCATTCGGATCGGGAGCCAGTGGGGCTTCATCGACAAAACTGGGGCGTCGGTGGTTAATCCTCGGTTTGAAGACGCTGGGCCGTTCGATTCGGGGTTGTCGCGGATTCGGGAGCATGGCCTGCACGGCTACGCCGACAAGTCCGGATCGATCCAGATCGCGCCCCAGTATAAGTACGCCGAGGACTTCAGCGAGGGCTTCGCCGTCGTGGGCGACGGCGCTGGGCGATATTGGTACATCGATCAGCATGACAGCCGGACGATCGCCGACGAGTTTGCCGCGGCAAGCCCCTTTTTCAAAGGCTTGGCAAACGTCAAGTTGCTCCCAAGCGATGCCACCGAGGCGCGAGCGGCGTTTGCTTACATCGACACGAAGGGCCATCGCGTTTTCGCCTACTGAAGCCTAACCCAGCGGCGTAGCCAAGCCTGGCCTCACGGGTGCCTGCCCAAACGCAACCTTTCGCCGCGGCCCGGGTTGGAGTATGCTGAGAGTCACGGGCAGCCCGCGTCCCCCGAGCTCCGTTCCAATAAGGAGTCCGTATGAAACATCACTCGATGGGGACCAGCGTGCTGTTGGCCCTTCTCATTTCCGCCGGCTTGGCTACGGCGCAAACCACCACCACTCCAATTCTTGAAACAGCCGTTACCACGGGCATCGTCGGCTGGGCGCCCACTTCGCAGACGGCGCAATTGAACGTGCTCAACACGGGCGGCCTGGTTGCCGTCGCGACCACCACTACGAGCACCACGACCACCGTGGTCGCCGCATGCCCGGTCGAACTCGAGTTCCACGACGCTCAGAACAATGTGCTGAAGACGCTGCAGGTGGGCAACCTGGCAGCCGGCACGGCGGTATCGCTGACGTTGAAGCTGGCTGATTTGACGGCTGCTCCCACCGCCCTGCGCATCGATATCCGCGGCGTGGTGAAAAGCAACCCGGTCGCGAGCGGGCCTATCCCCGCTGGGACAATGATTCCAGCCTTCCCATTCCCGACCTGCACCATCGTGCCGACGCTGGAATTGTTTGACACTTCGACCGGCGTGACGCAGGTGTTTACCAGCGACACGCGTCCCTTCGGAACCCCGGTGGCTGTGCCGCTGACGACAACGAAATGAGAGCCTGGCGGCCTTCACCGAAAGTGACGCCGGCGGGCAACAAGACCGCCGGCGCTACCTAGTAATTTACCGTCCGATCTCGAGGGTCTTCCGCAGCCTGACGTCCGCCGAGGATGCGCCGGCCAGGATCTCCACCGATTCCGGTTCCACGACGAACTGGTTCTGACTTTCGTCCCAAAAGGACAGCGACACAGCCTTCAAAGGCACCGAGACGGTTCGCGTCTGCCCGCGTGGAATGTGAATCCGGGCGAAGCCCTTCAGCTCGCGCGCCGGGCGCTCCACCTTGGAGCCAAGGTGCCGCACGTAGAACTCCACAACCTCGTCGCCATCGCGCGCGCCTGAGTTGGTGACGTCCACGCTGACGGTGATTTCGCCGCCGGCCTTCACGGCGTCTGCGCTCGCGCGCAGATTCGCGTATTGAAACGTCGTGTAGCTCAAGCCGAATCCGAACGGGTAGAGGGGCTCCTCTTTGGCGTACATGTACGTGCGGCCGTGCCGGATATTGTAGTCCATCATAGGCGGCAACTGGTCGGTCGATTTCGGCCAGGTGTGCACCAGCCGGCCGGCGGGATTGTAATCGCCGAACAGCACATCGGCGATGGCAGTGCCTTCCTCCTGGCTGTTGTGGCTCATGTGAATGATCGCCGGCACATTCTGCTGCGTCCAGGTGATGGCGTAGGGCGCGCTGGAAACCAGCACAACCACGGTCTTCGGATTGGCCTGGTAAACATCCTTGACCAGGTCCTCCTGTTCCAGCGTGAGCGTCTGGCGGTCACTGCCTTCCATGCCCTCGCTCGGAACCACGCAACCGCTGGTCGTCATCAGGCCTTGCAACAGTTGCTGCGCAGTCCGGCCGCAGGTGGGATGATTGCCCACCACCACGATCGCCAGGTCGGCCGATTGCGCCGCCTTCACCGCTGCGCCGTCGGTGTTGTCCACCACATGGCGAACCTCCACGCCCGGTCCGACCTTGGCCCGGATGGCTGCCAGCGGCGTCACCGCGTACGGTGGCACTCCGCCGTAGAAGTCAGGAAGCACTTCGTTGGCGCGGGGGCCGATCACGGCCAGGGTCTTGATGGCGCGCCGGTCCAGCGGCAACAGGTTCTGTGCGTTCTTCAACAGCACCACCGATTCGCGCGCCACCTGCAGCGCAACGGCATTGTGTTGGGGCGAATTCACCGGGTCGGGCGCGCCCTTCAGCTGCGAGTAGGGCACCATCGACGGTGGATCGAGCAGGCCCAGCCGCAACTCGGTACGTACGCTGCCGCGCAGCACTGCGTCGATATCCGCTTCGGCAATCAAGTGGTCCGCAAGCGCGTCCTTGATCGCAGTTTTGGGGTCTTCGAAGATGGTCAGGAACATGTTGATCCCGGCCTTGATGGAAGCCGCCGCGGCTTGCTTGAGATTCGGATAGGCCTTGTGCTGGCTCACCAGGTTGCCCAGCGATCCGGCGTCGGTGCAGATGATGCCATCGACGCCCCACTCCTTCACGGTGATGTTCTCGAGGATCGGATTCACCGTCATCGGCACGTGATTCCAGGCGTTGTAGGAGGCCATGTACGCGCGCGCGCCGCCATCCACAAATCCCATGCGGAAAGGCACCGAATAATACTCGCGCAGCAGCCGCACATCGAAATCCGACGACGAGCCGTAGCGGCCATGTTCGTTGCTGTTGGCCAGGAAGTGCTTGAGCAGGCTGGCGGCCTGCCAGTACTTGGGGTCGTTGCCCTGTATGCCGCGGATCAGCGCGGCCGCCATCGTCCCATTGAAGAACGGATCTTCGCCGTAGGATTCCTGCGTGCGGCCCCAGCGCGGATCGCGCGCCAGGTCCGCGTTCGGCGTCAGCAGCACCAGAAACGCTTTCGCGTTCTTGCCGTTTTCGAAAATGTAGCGCGCCTCCGAGCCGATCACCGCGCCCGCCTGGCGGACGAGGTCCGGATCCCAGGTACGGCCCAGGCCGACTCCTTGCGGGAACTGCGTGGTGGGGGTAGGCAGCGTTTTCGCGCTTTCCGGAACATTGGGAAACGCCTCGATAATCTTCTGCATCGGCCCGCCCAGGACTACGCCGCTGAGCGCTTCGCCGATCGCGGTTCCGCGAATGCCGAGCCGTGGCACGGCCACGCCGGACATGCCCAGGCCGGCAATCTTTTCGTCCAGCGTCATCAGCGAGAGCACGTTGTCGATGCGTTTCTCCGTGTCAAACGCCGGGTCTTGAAACGGGTACTGATATTGCGCCAGCGCGGGTATGGACAACGCTAGCAACGTCGCGCTCAGAATCGTCAAGGTTTTCATCGAGGAACTCCTTTTCCCATTCACTCCGCCGCCATGGTCACTACCGCTACGCTGAGACCGCGCAGCATCAGCCTGTTGGCGCTCACCGCTTGCCGGCCGATAGCGCCGCCGTTCGTGGTTTGGTCGACGTATTGCACTTCGCGGGTGCGGCCGTTGAGCGTCAAGTCGATATCGCGGTCGCGCTTATTCACCAGTAGCAGCTTGCGTTCCGCTTTGGGTGAGATCATCCCCAGCGCGTACACGGCTGAACTCCCGCTGGATGTCGTCACGATTCGGTCGCCTGGGCCGAAGTTGTTCTTCAGCAACTCCAGCACGCGAAACCGCGCGTTGGGAGCGCCGGACGACCAATCGACCATCGACACGCTGGGGAACTGGGTGGGATAGCCGACCAACTGCGATTCGCCGGCGATGTCGATGCCCATCATGGCCAGATGCCCGAATACGTACGCATAGCAGGCGCCTGACAAATTCCAGTACGAATCCGGGATGGCGGTCTTCAGATTCGGATCGCCCGCCAGGATGCTGCCGATCTCGTTGACCGTGGTTTGCGTGGCCGGAGACAGCCGCTGCCGGATGGCTTCGATGTAGCGCACCGTGGCGATGAAGCGGTCAGCCTGGTCGAAGAACGTGAACTGTTGCACCGCCGGGCTCTCATCCGCCGACGGAGTCGCGTAGAAGTGGTACGAGATCATATCGAGCGGTATGCCCGGCCGGTGATTCCGCGGGTCGAGGAAATACTCGAACATACGCGGATTGTTGGACGGAGCAGCCGCCGAGATCCCGACGAACCTTATCTCAGGCGCGACCTCGCGGATGGCGGCGACAATCGCGTCATACCGCGCCGTGTATTGCTCCGGAGTCGTCTCATGCTCGAAATCGGGCTCATTCAAGACTTCCCAGTAGGTGATTTTGAAGTGATGTCCGGATTCGTGCCGTTGCCCGAGCTCGTCGGTGAAACCGCCGTTCGCGTACCAATTCACCAGGCGCGCGTAGTAATCGCCCAGCTCCTTGCCGGAAGGATCGCGCAGCTCGGTGCCTTGCGTGTAGTTCCAGGCGACTTCGTCCGGGTCGGCGGGATATTTTACCGGTTCGACGGTCTTGAACATCCATTGCGGAATGGTGCTGAAGTTCAGGATTACCGGGTGCCCCTTGGTCGAATTCAGAAAATCCAGCGTCATGGGATCGATCAGAGAGAAATCCCAGGAAGTCTTCCCGTTTGCCGGCGGCTCCAGCTCGGCCACCGCCAGCTTCGGATAAGGCAGCCAGGGGACGTAGCGCACGTAGTTGGCGCCGAGCCGTTCCAGTTCGCTGAAGACGCGATCGTGAATCGGCGACCCGCGCCGCAGCGGCGGATTCACAACCACCTGCAAAGTCGCCGTAGTCTTCGAAACCCGCTCCACCTTGTCCCACTGCGCGTCGATCTTTTGCGCGAATGCGAATGATGCCATCAAAACTGCCAGCACGGTAGGTTTCATACAGTTCCTTGAGGAGATTTGTGGGGCAGGTTGGTAACCTGCGCGCCGAGTGTCAATCGGCGCAGCCGGGCGTCAGCCCGGCCCGGGCCGCAGCCAAACTTGTGCCTCAACAACGTCGCCTTCCCTAGCACACCCGCACCACTTCGATTCCCAGCAGCGCGCCGAGTTTCTGAATTCGCGACGCGATATGCCCCACGCCAACCGCGCAATGATGAGCCGGCCCTTGCGAGTTCCACTCCGAGAGGAACCGCCGCGCGCCGATCGCAAAGCGGTAGCGGCTGTTGGTGTTGCCGATCTCGAGGATCGGGCCGGCCACCGATTCCGCCTCCGCCACCACCAGCTTCAAGCGGCCCTCCGCGCTTTCCGCCACCGAGAGCAGCGTCACCGGACCGTGCTTCACCGACATCTCCACCGATAGCCCGTGGCCCACTTTGCCGTGGTACACGCCGAGCGGCCGAACCTTGGTCTTGCCCTCGGCTAGGCCCAAGTGCCCCGGACCGTCGTGCCCCATCAGGACACAATCTTCTTTGAAGTCGGTGGCGTAATATTCGGTGAACGATCCGCCGGCGCCAAAGGCATCCATGATCTTCATCGCCTGCGCGTTCTTGACTTCATACTCGCCGGCCACCGGAATGCCGCGCGCCGTGAGCAGACTGGTACCGAGAATGATGGAACTGACGGCGTCTTCATTTTCCGGTACCCCGGTACCCTGGTAATAATAGGCCAGCGATCCGAGCGCATGATTCTCGACCAGCCGGTCGAGCGCCAGCGATGTGCGCGCGGCGCGGCGAAGTTCGTCGTCCGAGCAGTCCGGCTGCACGTCGAAAACCTCGTGGAAGTGTTGCGCGCGCGCCTCGACCTCGGCATCGGAAACGGGGCGGCGCAGCGCGGCCAACTCGTCGACTTCCAGCAGCTCGATGTGGCCGCCGAAAGTGGCGCCCTGCAACGTTAGATCGGAGTAAATATCCAGCATCCCGCCGTAGTAATGGCCCATCAGGCCCAGCCGGTTGTGTTCCATCACCGAGGCCACGCGCGCCGCGTCGAGCCAGCCGGCAATTTCGTCCCAGGCGGCGGGATCGCCTTCCAGCATCCCGGTCACCTGGAAGAACGGCACCCGGCAGCGGCGGAGGACATTGGCAATCTCGGGAACCGGGCACGCCTGGCACCAGCTCAGCCATTCGCCGGTCATCCTGCCGCGGTCGCCCATCCTGTTAAACGCGGAATAATCGATTTGCTCACCAGGTGCGAGACTCAATATGATGACCGGGACCTTCGCCCGGCGCACCACCGGTAGCACCGTCGAGGACAGAGCGTATGTCGAGACGTGCAGGAAGATGAGATCGACGTCGGCGCGCCGGAACTCGTGCCCCGCCCACGCCGCTTTTTCCGGGTTGTCGATCATCCCCAGGTTCACCACCGTGACGCCGTGGCGTTCCAGCCTTTCGGCGACGCGCCGGTTGTAGCCGGTCAGCTTATCCAGCAGCCCGTCGAATTGTGGCCAGTAAGCGTCCAGCCCGATACTGAACAGACCCACACGAAGCTGACAGGGCGATGCTTCAATCCTCATAGAGCAGCGGCAGCAGCCGCTATTCTAACTCCGCGGCAAACGGCAATGCTGCCGCGCGAGTTGGGTGTCGGTGGGCAGCGTCCGAATCCGCTTTCTCGCCCTGGAAACGGCGCTGCGATTGCCAGCTAACCTGGAGGTGTAAATCCGCCAGCCATGAGAATCAGGCGTTTGGCATTACTCCGGCATGCCGTGCTGCGTCACAATGCCTCGGCCCGCGTAGCGCTTGTCGCCGTTGCGTTATTCCTCACAGCCGGAACGGTCGCCGCCAACGCTCAATCTTCCTTCTCGACGTCTTTGGGATTCAATTCGCTGCAGGGGGTGGGCCACGATGCAGTCGGGAACATCTACGTAGTGGGGACGGTCAATAACAGCCCGATTCCAAATCACGGGATGGATTTTGTCGCCGCCCGCTTCGACCCCAACGCTACCACGCTGGCCTACCTCGTCTATCTGGGCGGCAGCGGCAACGACGAAGCCCAGGCTATGACCGTCGACCCGCAAGGGAACGTATACATCACGGGCTATACCCAATCGAGCGATTTTCCGGTTACTTCCGGTTTCAGCGGTCCTGTGCCGTCCGGCGCTACCTACCCGTTCGTGGTCAAGCTGGACCCGAACGGAGCAATCCTGTACGCAACCTTATTCGCCGGCGCCCTTTCCGCGTACCCCGGGGCGATCGCGGTCGACAGTGACGGCAGCGTCATCATCACCGGAACCGCCCCGACGCCGCAGGGCTATGCCGCCACTCCGGGCGCGTTCTCATGGGACGGCGACAGCGATCATCCATTCGTGACCAAACTCGACCCTTCCGGGACGAAGATCGTATTCTCCGCCACCGGGGTGGGCGGAAGCCTCAGAGTCGGCGGGGGTGCAGTCCAAATCGTGCTTGGCCCACAGGGCGACATCTTCCTCGCGGGCAGTACGAATTCTGGTGCGTATCCCACGACGCCAGGCGCATTCCAAACCACGTACAACCCATACCAATGCGCCGGGTTCGCCTGCTCCGGGGTAATGTGGGCGCAATACCTGACGCGCCTCAGCGGCGATGGCACGCATCTGATCTACTCCACCTTTCTTGCGGGCGGCAGCAACGCCACACTCAACACGGGCATGGTGGTGGACAGCGCCGGCAACGCCTATGTTACGGGAGCAACCGGTGCGGCCGACTATCCCATTACGACGGCTCCAAGCGCCAGCGACCGCACCGGTCTGTTTCTGACGAAACTGGATCCCACCGGCACGAACGTGATTTGGTCGGTCCGGCAGGGTGGCGCGTCTTTGGCGTTCGATACCAGTGGCAGTCTGGTGGTGGGCGGCTATTCGTGCGCCCCCTTGAACAGCTCCGCGTTCGGCGCCCAGTGCCCGCCCCCACCGCCCGCCGGCAATACTCCTACCGCATGTCTCCCGGACGGAACAAATGTGCAATCCATCGCCGTGGTTCAGAGTTTCAGCGCCCAGGATGGAAGCATCATCGCGACCCGGATCTTGAGCGACCCGGCGTGGGCCGCGGAGCCCGACAGCGTAATAGCGGTCGAGCCGGACGGCCGCGTCCTGGTAGGCGGCCAATCCAACAATCCTCTGGCCATCCCGCTTACTCCCGGCGTCGCGTTCAGTGGCACTACGGCGCTTGGAGTGTACCTCGCGGCAGTCGATCTCTCGCACCCGGCCGTTGGCCTACAGCTCGCTTGCGTCACCGATGGCGCTACATTTGAGCTGCTCGGTACGGTCGCGCCCGGCCAGCTCGTGTCGCTGTTCGGTAATGAGCTTGGCCCGCAGACGGGTGTATCGGGATTCACCTCCAACCAGACTTCATTTCCCACGTCTCTGGCTAATGTGCAGGTGACATTCGACGGAGTGCCGGCGCCGCTGCTGTATGTCTCATCGGGCCAGATCAACGTGCAGGTCCCGTTCGAAGTGGCGCCGCAAGCCTCTACCGTGATGACCGTTTCGACCGCGCCGGATTCGTCGAGCCCGTACGCCACCGCAGCCACCCAGATGTTCGCCATCGCGCCGAGCCTTCCGTCGCTCTTCCTCGACATGAGCGTTTCGCCCGCGGCCTGCGACCCGACGCTGGCCGGCGACTATGAATTCGCAGTGGTCGCGCTGAACGAGGACGGCTCCCGAAACGCGTGCGCCAATCCTGCCCAGCCTGGAAGCACGATAACCGTTTTTCTCAACGGCGTGGCTGCAATGCTGGGCGGCTCTTTTCCCGCCACGGGGAGCGTCACCGCCTCCAACACCGGCCCATTGAGCAGTCAGGTGCAGGTAGCTGGAAACATCCTGTCGGCCAGCAACGTATCGCTGGCTGCTGGCCCGCTGTTCCCCATGCCCGGATCGATTGCCGGAATCGACCAGCTCGCCATCCAGCTTCCTGGAATAGCCCCGTCCGGCCTGCAGGAGGTCTTTTTCACAGTGGCAATCAACGGTATCGCTGCCGGCCCCGCGGGAGTGATCGTTTGGGTAAAGCAGTAGGCCGCGCAAACGGTCCCAGCCCGAGCCGCGGCTTAGAACCCGGGGGGATGTGACCTGGTCCGGAGCCGCACCTCCGCTTCACGCTAAACTAAGAGTTCTCCGCGAACATCATGCCTGGGATTTACGCCCGCTGGATCGACAATTGGGAACGCAAACTCGCGACGCGCGACACCAACCGCGTGGTGCGGCCGTTTGAATGGGGTTTGGACTGGCTCGGCAGGCTGGATTTCCCCATGCTCCCCGATCATGTGAACGGCCATGCACGCGAAGCGCTGGACCGCTTCGTCGGCGAGGCGCTGGGCGATTCCGATCGTTTCTTCAGCTACCGCGCACCGGCGGATTATCGACTGCGCGAGGGCCATCTCACCTTCACCAGCCCGGTCGAGACGCCGTACCCGGAGAACAACACCGTGCATGCGCTGTGGTTTCCGGCCGAACGTGCGCCGCGCAGGGCCGTGCTGGTGCTGCCGCAATGGAACGCCGGCGTGGATGGCCACGTCGGGTTGGCCAAGCTGTTGAACCGCTTCGGCGTCAGCGCGCTGCGCATGAGCATGGCGTATCACGCCGAGCGCATGCCAGCCGAGTTGCAGCGCGCCGATTACCATGTTTCGAGCAACGTAGGCCGCACCATCCACGCTTCACGCCAATCGGTGATCGACGCGCGCGCCTGCGTGGACTGGCTTGTTCGCCAGGGCTTCCAGCGGCTGGCCATCCTGGGCACCAGCCTGGGGTCGTGCGTGGCGTTCATCGTGGCGGCTCATGACAGCCGCATCAAGCTGGGCATTTTCAATCACGTCTCCATGTACTTTTCCGACGTGGTCTGGACCGGCCTTTCCACCCAGCACGTGCGCAAAGGGTTCGGCACCGATGTCTCGCAGGACGACTTGCGCCGCTATTGGTCCGTGATCAGCCCGGCGGCCTACCTGGGACGCATGGAGAACCGCAAGATGCCCAGCCTGCTGATCTGGGCCAAGCACGATACCAGCTTTCTGCCGGTCTACTCGAAGCAGGTGTTGCGTGCCTTCCGCGAGATGGATCTGCCGCACCAGGTTTACACGCTTCCTTGCGGCCATTACACCACCGGCCGGCTGCCTTTCAAGCTGATGGATGGGCTCGCCATGTGCCGGTTCGCGGCGCGAAACCTGTAACCGCAATACTACATATCGCGGCCATACCCGGATTCGGCACAGCATATGGAAAACAGTATTGACTTTGCAACGCCTCCGTGGCAAAATTTTTTTATCACTGGGAAAGGAGGTGGTCCAGAGAAGATGGAAAGTAACAAGCGACCGCAGGAGGTGGCCGACTGTTAAAGTCGAGCCTCTAACGTAGCCGACGCCCGCTCTCCAGTTGGCGGGGTCAAGTTCCTGTGGACCGGCTGCCTCTTGCGCAACCAAAGCCTCAGGTTTATTAGGGCTATCAACCCCCGTGGATCCTGACAGGGCCACGGGGGTTTCAAGTTTTTGCTATACTGAAAGTCTCGAAAGGATCCCCGCCACAAAAATGAAAGCTGGAATTCATCCTGCTTATGCCCCGGTGAACGTGATTTGCGCCTGCGGCCACACGTTCAAGACCCAGTCGACGCACAAAGGCGACATCCGCGTGGAAATCTGCTCCTCCTGCCACCCGTTCTTCACGGGCCGTCAGAAGCTGGTGGATACCGCCGGCCGTGTGGACCGCTTCGAGAAGAAGTACAAGGTCTCCCGCGCCGCCAAAAAGGCCCAGCCCACCGCGTAAGCGGCTTGAGACCGGGCCGGTCTGCCAGACTCGACCGTCAGCGCCAAGATAACAGACCCCGGCAGCGCTCTGCGAAGCGGGTTCGGGTGTAGAATGGTGCGCATGACGCCGATCTTCTATGTGGTCCTGATCCTGCTTGCCATCGTCGTGTCCGTGATCCCATGCAGGCTCCTTTTGCGGATTGATCGCAACCTGACAGAAACCAATCGCACGCTGGAACAGATTGCAGCGGCACTTCAGGCGAAGCCCTGAATTCACTTCAGGCGAAGCCCTGAATTAGTGAGTGAGGTTTATTAACGCCCTAGTTTGAGAAACGCCGCCCGCAAGCGGGCATGGTGCTGCATCAGGCGCAGGTAGCGTGTCTCCGAGCCGCGCTCCTTGGCGTGGAGAATGGCCACCATGGCTTTCTTTTCGGCCGGGCTCCAACGCGCCACGCCGGGGATTACGCTTAACGCCAGTGCCAGGCCGCAGGTCGATTCCATGCCGAAATGGAGGGCGGCGAAGCGGCTCGCCGCCTGCCACATGTGTTCGGTATCGCTGCCGAAGCGCGCAGCCAGCGCGCGCGTGGCCGCGATCCCCACATTGCGAATCGAGAATCTGTCCCACTGACCGGCTTCGGCTCCCGGGCCTTCCAACAACACATATCCTTTGGCCAGCCGTTGCAGGATGCGGCGCGAACTGCGATAGCCGGGAGTGCGCGCAATGCGTTCCTCTTCGCGGCTGGTCAGCTCCGCCAGGGCCGCGTCCACCGGCCGGAATCCCAGCTTGCGATAGAACCAGAACGCGCCCGAGTCGATGGCCTCGGGGTTCTCGTCGCCAATCTGGTATGGGTCCACCGAAAAGCAGTTTGCGCCCAGCGCCTGGTGGAACAGGTGCAGCAGCCGCGCGTAGAGCCACGCCGATTCGCCTTCGCGGAAGGTGTAGTACAGGTTGAATCCCACCTCGGCGCGATCGAACAGCGAAAGCGTCTCTACATAGCCGGCCGGCACGCCGTTCTTGAAGAACATGCCGGCGTGGTAGGCGCGCAGTGGTAGCCGCCAGCGCGGCGGCACGCCGAAAAACACGATTTCGACGCCGCGGCCCGCATCCGCACTGAAGACGTTGTCTTCGTCCGGATGGCTGAAGCCGTATAACTCGCGAAAGCGCATGGCCGAAGTGTCGAGAATCAGCTGCAGCATTTTGCGCGCGTCGGCTGGCGGAAGGCGCTTCACCGCCAGCGGTGCCGACGCCAGTTCGCGGTCGAGCGAAACGTCGCGCCGCGCGATCAGCGGCTCGGTGTGGCAGAACAAGCCGCGTACGGCCGCTCGCTGGCGGGAGCGCGAAACCCGGCGGCCAATCTCCCAGGTCAGCGGCAGCCCCATCGCGTTGTACCGTTCGGCGGCGTGATCCGGCGCGATGGCCCGCACTCGCTCCAGCAGCCAGGGCAACTCGCTCTCCGCACGGGGGCGCGCCGCCGCCAGCCAGCGCTCGAGCGGTACGTGCGCTTCCACCGGCCACTCTTCGCCGATCAGCGGCGCCAACCGCGGCGAGCCCGGCCCCACGCGTTGCATCTCGTCATGTGCATCCCAGGCCAGGCGGACGGCGCGACCGTGGCGTTCGACCAGGCCGCGCGCCACATCGAAGCTGAACACCGCGGTCAGATCCGTCCCGGCGATGCCCGACACTTCCGGCTCGGCGAACGGCTCCAGGTCCAGGCCCGCTGCGCGCAGACGAGCCACGCGGTCCGCGAACCCGAACAGAATCGCATCGGCCCGCCGCGCCACCTCCGGAGTGCGCGGATAGGCTCGCAGGAACAGCAGCGTCTCGTGCAGCCGAATCAAACTGGCCGCGTCGCGCACCCGGTATTTCGCCGCCGCGTCCAGCAGCCGCTCCAGTTGCCCGGTCTCCGGCGGCCCAAAGCGGCGTTTCCAGTCGTCCAGCCGGTCCAGCAGGTTGGGCATCCCATTGAGCTTAGTACATCATTTCGCAAATACGCCACATATCCTTGCGCCGGCCGGGGGCCGGGTAGGCGCGGGAACGCCCCGTCGCATTCGTCCAATCGATGTACTAAGCTCAAGAGGAGTCATCTTATGTTTCGCCGCTTGCTTTTGCCAGCTCTATTCCTCGTCGCGTGCACGTCGTTGTACGCCGACGTCACCATGCGAATGTCTTTCGATTTGAAGACCAACATGACGGTGCCCGGAGCGGTTCCGCAGTTGTCCTTCAAAGAGATTCTCACCCGCATCAAAGGCGACCGAAGCTACTCCAAAGCGGGAACGTTCGTCACCGTCACCGACAATTCCCGCAGCGAGGTTACGCTCATCGACACCGAAACCCAGCGCTACGCGATTATCACCATGGCGGATTACCTGGCCAAACTCCATGGCGTCAGCGGCCAGAACAGTGAGAACCTGCGGGAGGCTGCCAAGCAGATGATGGCGAACATCAAGTTCGACATCCAGTCGCAGGAAACCGGCCGCACGAACCGCATCCAGGGAATCGACGTCTACGAACGCGAAGTGGTGGTGAATATGTCGATTCCAGTCCCCATGCCGGGGCAGGAGAACGGCATGCAAGTGAGCATGAAATTCCAAACCTGGAAGCCCAAGGCGTCCGAGTTCGAACGCGTGCCGGCGCTGAAAGAGCTGGCGACCTACAGCGACCGCAACCAGGGCTTCAACAACCCCGCCACCATGCTGCGCCAGTTGGTGAGCGCCATGCCGGGCATGGGCGAAAATGCCGACAAGATGATGGCGGAGGTCACCAAAGGCGGCAGCGTGGCGCTGGGCATGCGCATTGGCTTCTTTATGCCGGGTCTGGCGAAGATGATGGAACAGGCGCAAGCGCAGGCGAAAGCGAAAGGCGATGCCGTCCCCGCCGCTCCCGCCTTGCCTGCCGACGACAAGCCCATCGCAGAGGTTGACTTCGACCTGACGGAGCTTTCCACCGGCCCGTTGGAGGACGGGATTTTCGTCATCCCCGCCGGCTACAAAGAGGCTCCCGCCGAAGACTTGGTGAAAGGTATGCTGGCCGCTATCACCGGCATTAAGCAGTAGGGAGCGCAAGCTCGGGCGGCCGATACGAGCGCTTTCCTCGAATCGGAAGAACCTGATCGCGTCCCGCCGTCCTCACATTCCTGCATTCCCGCCCGCCTCCGCTATCGTATACATGAGTGGAGGTTGCCGTGAAGCTTCTGATTCTGGCCGGCGCCGCGGCGGGGTTTCTGGCGGCGCAGACTCCCGACGTAAACTCCATCATGGCGCAAGTCGGCATCAACCAGGCCAAGAGCCGGGAGCAGCGCGCGCAGTGGATCTATCAGCAGAAACAGCTCCTCCGCATGGTGCGCAGCAACGGCAAGATCGCCCGCGAGGAACACCGGCAGTACCTCGTCCTGCCGGACCGTCGAGGAGTCAAGAAAGAACTCACAAAGTTCGATGGAAGATACGCGCAACACGGAACTTATCATACATACGACAAGCCCGGCTACAAATACAAAGGTCTGGATCTCGATGGCGATCTGATCGACGGCCTGTCGGACGACATGACGAATCAGAAAGAGTCTGTCGATGGAATCGAATCCGATTTATTTCCATTAACTTACCATCAGCAGCTCAAGTATACCTTTCGGCTGGAAGGCGGCATCCAGGAGTATCGCGGGCACCAGGTCTGGAAGATCGCTTTCGAACCCAAGCAACGCGCCAGCCTGCTCGATGGAGACGACGGCGGCAACACCATGTGGAAAGGCGAAGCGCTGATCGACACCGAAGAGCTCCAGCCCGTTGCCATAACCACCAGCTTGGCGTGTAAGATGCCTGCCGCAATTCGCATTCTGTTGGGCACCAACATCAAGGGGCTGGGATTCAGCTTGAGCTATCAGAAGGTTGCGGATGGGGTTTGGTTTCCAGTCAGTTACGGCGGGGAATTTGAAGTGACCGGTTTGTTTTTCTATAAGCGCACAATGAGCATTTCGCTGGTCAACAGCGATTTTCGACATGCGGATGTCACCAGCCAGATCGCTTTTGCCAAGGACGAGAAATAGGCCGTGCTGACCGAAGCGGTGGAAACGGGGTGCGATCTCAGGGCGCTGGTGCGGCAGCACCAGGCCACCGTGTTCTCCATCGCGCTCCATTTCCTGCGCGACCGGGCTACCGCCGAGGAAGTGGCGCAGGAAGTGTTTTTCAGCCTGCACCGGAATTTGCAGCAGATCGAAACGCCCGCGCACGCCGCCGCCTGGCTGCGAAAAGTGGCTGTGCAGCGCTCGATCGACGAGGGACGGCGCCGCAGCCGCAGACCGCAAGTGGCGCTAGAGGACGTGGCGGAACCGGCCGCCGGCATCAGGCCGGGTGACCCGCTGCTCAGCGAGTTGCTGCGTAAGCTGGTTGCCACCCTGCCGGAGGCGCCGCGCATGGTCATGGTGCTGCGCTACCAGGAGGACCTGGAGCCGGCCGAAATCGCCGCCGCGCTGGAGATGCCGGTGGCCACGGTGAAGAGTCATTTGCAGCGTTCGCTGGCGCTGTTGCGTGAGAAGCTGGCGCGGCGCGGCATAGGAGAAAGTGGATGGACTGGTTAGAAGACGAGTTGCGGCGGGCGCTGGCGCGGGAAGATCCGCCGGATGGCCTGGCGGAGCGTGTGATGGCGCGGAGCGCGCGCGGGCCGTCGGGTGCGCGGCGCTGGCTGGCGGCGGCGGCGATGGTGGTGGTGGCTGCCGGCGCCGCGGGGGCGTGGCGCCAGCACCAGGGGAATCAGGCTAAACAGCAAGTCATGCTGGCGCTGCGGCTCGCCTCCGCGCCGGTGCAGCACATTCAATCTGAAATCAGGGGTATATCGCAATGAAATCGCTAGTCAAATTCGCGTGTTTGACGGTGCTGCCGGTGATGGCCGCGCCGCAGCAGTTCCAGCTCAATCTCGACTCGGTGGCGGCCAAGGCTTCCGAGCATGTGGACGTGTCGTTGAACGCCTCCACTCTGCAATTCGCCGCGAAGTTTCTCGATTCGAGCGATCCGGACGAAGCCAAGGTCAAGAAGCTACTGGTTGGCATCGAGGGCATCTACGTGCGCCACTTCAGCTTCAAGTCCGCAGGGGCCTGGAACGAGGCCGACCTGGAGCCGGTTCGCGCCCAGTTGCACGGGCCGGAGTGGTCGAAGATCGTCGGCGTCGTCAGTTCCGAGGACGGCGAGAATGCCGAAGTCTGGTTGCGCACCTCCGGCAACAAATCCATCGGCGTGGCAATCGTCGCTACCGAGCAAAAAGAGATCACCGTGGTGAATATCGCCGGTACCATCGATCTCGAAACCCTGGCCGAAATAGGCGGCCACTTTGGCGTGCCCAAAGTGAAGCCGGCCGATAAGCCGCACAAAGAAGAGTAGCAGTGGGGAGGTCCGATGGCGCAAATGCGGTGGCCCTGTGTAGTACGCTCTAAGGACCTTCATACCCGTAACTCCGTTGACTTCTCTGGGGCCCCACTCATAGACTGAGGTTTCGATGTGTGGCAAATCGTACATCCTGAGGAGAACGGACGGAGCGATGCCTGCTCAAAAGCTCTCGATTGCACTTTTTCTGGGCGTATTCTTGCTCGTACCTGGCATATTCGCAGGCACGGTAACCCAAACCTGCACGCCGACCCTACCCATAACAACGCCGATCCCTTATGAGGACGACTGCACCATTAGCGCGTTCGACACGAGCCTCGGCACGTTGGAGACCGTGACTTTGCAGATTACGGGAGTGGGAGGATCGGTTCTACCGGAGCAGACCAACCGTTCGGCCAGCCCGCTGGGCTTCACCGATTCGCTCGCGACGATCGAGCTATTGTATGCCGAGTATGGTTCCGTGACGGAGCTGGTGGATGTCAGCCAGGTTTCCAACGCCTGCGACGGTACCGTGAATGCGTTGTCGACCAACACGACTTGCACCTCGACTCCCTTCTTTGGCCTCTCTAGCGCGGTGGGCACGGACACGAACCTGTCCTATTACGAGACTGGCGGAGTGGTGACGTTGGTGGGGAATGGAGAGTTGTTTAGCGCATATGGCCAAGGTGGTTTCGGCAGTGCGGGAAGCCTCTCTTTCGGCGGCGATGGCGTGATCGGCGGCGAGTTGACCGTCACCTACAACTACACAACGCCGGATGACAGCGCGCCGGAACCGGCCACGATGGCACTGTTGGGCGGCGGGCTGATCGGGCTGGCCGCGATTATTCGGAAGCGCCGGGTGTAGAGCGAGTTCATTCACGAAAAAAGGGCCGGTGCGTCGGAAGACACACCGGCCGTTTTTCCATTTGGGAAGGACCTGGCCCTATCGCATCGCGTACGAGCTGAGCACTTTCACGTAATTCGCCCGCTCGAAGGCTTTGGGCTGAGGAACCGAGTTGCGGCTCATGCTGCCCTGCATCTGCTTGATGGAATCGTATTCGTGCTCGCCCATCCAGACCAGCAGTTCGGTGCACAACGTGTCCAGATAGCTGATGCCGCGCTTCAGCAGGGCGGAAGTCATCATCGCCACTTTAGCGCCGGCCATCATTGCCTTGATGACGTCGGTGGCGCTGTGAACTCCTCCGGTGAGCGCCATGTCGGCCTTGATGCTGCCGTACAACACCGCGATCCAGTGCAGCCGGAGCAGCAGCTCATGCGAGTTGCTGAGAATCAGGTTGGGCACCACCTCCAGCGCTTCCAGATCGTAATCCGGCTGGTAGAAGCGGTTGAACAGCACCAGGCCGTCGGCGCCCGCCGCGTCCAGCTTGCGGCCCATGTTGGCCAGCGAGCTGAAATACGGTCCCAGCTTGACGGCGAGTGGGATGCGCACTTCGGCCCGGATCGCTTCGACCAGCTCGATATATTGCCGCTCCACCTGCTCGCCGGTGATGTTGGCGTCGGTGGGGATGTAGTAGATGTTCAGCTCGAGCGCATCCGCGCCGGCCTGCTGGATCTGCTTGGCGTAACGCAGCCAGCCGCCCTTGGTGGTGCCGTTGAGGCTCGCAATTACCGGAATCTTGACCGCCTTCTTGCAGTTGGCGATGTGCTCCAGGTAACCGTCGGCACTGCGGACCGGGGTATTCAGCTCGGGGAAGTTGGTTTGCGCTTCCGAGGATATGGACGAGGTTTCCGTGATGAAGCGATCGAGCTCGTCGCTCTCGATTTCGATCTGCTCCTCGAACAGTGAGTGGAGCACCACGGCCGCCGCGCCGGCGTCCTCCATGCGGCGAATATTGCCCACGTCCTCGCACATCGGCGAGGACGAGGCCACCAGCGGGTTCCTCAGTTTCAACCCAAGATAGGTTGTCGATAGGTCGATGGTCTTGCTCAGGTCGATCACTTTTTCACCTCCGCGGTGGCCGGTTCGTGCGCCATATAGTCGTACAGCTTCCATTGCTGGTTGACATCCTGTTGCGCCAGCGTCAGCAGTTTCTTGGCTTCTTCGGGATTGCTCTTCACCAGCATGGTGTAGCGCGTTTCGTTGTAAATGAAATCCTTGAGTGCGGCGCTGGGCGCCTTGGAATCGAGCTGGAACGGATTCTTGCCCTGCGCCACCAGGTCGGGGTTGTAGCGGAACAGCGGCCAGTAACCGGTGCTGACCGCGAGCTTCTGCTGGTCCATGCCGTGGGCCAGGTCATAGCCGTGGGCGATGCAATGGCTGTAGGCGATGATGATGGACGGCCCGTGGTAGGCTTCCGCCTCCAGGAACGCCTTGACGGTGTGCATGTCGCCGGCCCCCATCGCCACGCGCGCCACGTAGACGCTGCCGTAGCTCACCGCCATCATGGCCAGGTCCTTCTTACCGACCGGCTTGCCGCCGGCGGCGAATTTGGCGACCGCGCCGCGCGGCGTGGCTTTGGATGCCTGGCCGCCGGTGTTGGAGTAGACTTCGGTATCGAGCACCAGAACATTCACGTTGCGGCCGCTGGCCAGCACGTGGTCCAGGCCGCCGTAGCCGATGTCGTAAGCCCAGCCGTCGCCACCCAGGATCCACACGCTTTTCTTGACCAGCGCGTCGGCCACCGCCAGCAGGTCGCTGGCTTCGCGGCTGCCCGCACCGGCTAGCTTCTCGCGCAGAATTTTGACCCGGTCGCGTTGTACGAAGATACCGGGCTCGGTGGACTGATCGGCTTTCAGAATCGCTTCGACCAGCTCGTCGCCCAGCACTCCACTAAGCCGCGTCACCAGCTCGCGGGCGTATTGGTTCTGGGCGTCGACCGCCAGCCGCATGCCCAAGCCGAATTCGGCATTGTCTTCGAACAGCGAATTCGACCACGTGGGGCCGCGGCCCTCTGCGTTAATGCAGTATGGCGTGGTCGGCAGGTTGCCGCCGTAAATGGACGAGCAGCCTGTGGCATTGCCGATGTACATGCGGTCGCCGAACAGTTGCGTCATCAGCTTAACGTACGGTGTTTCGCCGCAGCCGGAGCAGGCGCCGGAGAATTCGAACAGCGGGCGCAGAAGCTGCACGTCCTTCACCTGGCTCATGGAAAGCGCGGCGCGTTCGGTCTCTGGGATGCCCAGGAAGAAGTCCCAATTGGCGGCCTCGGTTTCACGGATGGGCGGTTGCGCCACCATGTTGATGGCGCGGCGCTTCACTTGCGTCTTGTCCTTCACCGGGCAGAACTCCACGCACAGCGTGCAGCCGGTGCAATCCTCCGGCGCCACCTGCAGCGTGTACTTCTTGTCCTTCATGTCTTTCCAGCGCGCCGGAACCGCTTTGAACGTGGCCGGGGCGCCTGCCAGGTGCTTCTCGTCGTATACTTTGGCGCGGATCACCGAATGCGGGCAGACCAGGATGCACTTGCCGCACTGGATACACAGCTCCTGGTCCCACACCGGAATCTCCAGCGCGATGTTGCGCTTTTCCCACTGCGCGGTGGCGCTCGGAAAGGTGCCATCGATGGGCATGGCGCTGACCGGCAGATTGTCGCCTTCGCCGGCAATGATGCGCCCGAGCACTTTCTGTACGAACTCGGGGGCGGCGGCGGGGACGGCGGGCCGGATATCGAATTGAGCGGTCACTGCGGCTGGAACGTTCACCTGGTGCAGGTGGGCCAGAGCCTCGTCCACCGCTGCGAAGTTCTTCTTCACCACGCTTTCGCCACGCTTGCCGTAAGTCTTCTCGATGGTGTGCTTGATGGCAGCAATGGCTTCTTCGCGCGGCAGCACGCCGCTGATCGCGAAGAAGCAGGTCTGCATGATGGTGTTGATGCGCCCGCCCATGCCGGTGTCGCCGGCCACCCGGTAACCGTCGATCACGTAAAACTTGAGCTTCTTTTCGATGATCTCGCGTTGCACGGTGCGCGGCAGGTGGTCCCACACTTCCTCCGGCCCGTAGATGCTGTTGAGCAGGAATGTAGCGCCCGGCGCGGCCGCCTTGAGCATATCGATCCGCTCCAGGAACGAGAACTGATGGCAGGCGATGAAGCTGGCCTTGGCGATCAGGTAGCTGGAGCGCAGCGGAGTGGGTCCGAAGCGCAGGTGGGAAGTAGTGATGGCGCCGGACTTCTTCGAGTCGTAAACGAAATAGCCTTGCGCGTAGTTTTCGGTTTCCTCGCCGATGATCTTGATCGAATTCTTGTTGGCGCCTACGGTTCCATCCGCGCCCAGCCCGAAGAACAGCGCGCGCACCGTACTCGGGACTTCGGTCGAAAACTCGGGGTCATAATCCAGGCTGGTGTGAGTGACGTCGTCCACGATGCCAATCGTAAAATGGTTCTTCGCTTTCGGCTTGGCAAGCTCATCGAAAACGCCCTTCACCATTGCCGGCGTAAACTCTTTGGATGCAAGACCGTATCGCCCGCCGATCACCTTTTTCTTTACATCCATCTCGACCAACGCCGTGAGTACTTCGGTGTACAGCGGCTCACCCGTAGCGCCGGGCTCTTTGGTGCGGTCGAGCACGGCGATCGACTTCACGGAAGCCGGCAGCGCCTCGACGAATTTCTCAATCGCGAACGGCCGGAACAGCCGCACTTTCAACAGGCCGACTTTCTCGCCCTTGGCGTTCAGCGCCTCTACGCATTCATGCGCCACTTCGCTGCCCGAGCCCATCATTACCAGAACGCGCTCGGCATCCGGCGCGCCCACGTAATCGAACAGGCGATACTGCCGGCCGACGATCCGCGCGAACTTGTCCATGGTGTTCTGCACGATGGTGGGGGTGGCGAGATAGAAGGGGTTGATGGCTTCCCGCGCCTGAAAGTAAACGTCCGGGTTCTGCGCCGTGCCGCGGATCACCGGCCGGTCGGGCGAAAGCGCCCGCGCGCGGTGTGCATGCACCAGGTTGTCGTCGATCATGGCGCGCAGGTCTTCGTCGGTCAACTGCTCGATCTTGGCGACTTCATGCGAGGTGCGGAAGCCGTCGAAAAAATGCAGGAACGGTACGCGCGCTTCGAGCGTGGCCGCGTGCGCGATCAACGCGATGTCCATCACCTCCTGCACCGAACCGGAGCTCAGCATGGCAAACCCGGCCGAACGCGCGGCCATCACGTCGCTGTGATCGCCGAAAATCGAAAGCGCCTGCGCCGCCAGCGCCCGCGCCGCGATGTGGAACACGGTGGAAGTCAGCTCACCCGAAATCTTGTACATATTCGGGATCATCAGCAGCAGACCTTGCGAGGCCGTAAAGGTTGTGGCTAGTGACCCAGCCTGCAACGCTCCGTGCAGCGCTCCGGCGGCGCCGCCCTCGCTCTGCATTTCGATCACCGTGGGCACGGTTCCCCAAATATTCGGCCGGTTCTCGCTCGACCACTGATCCGCCCATTCGCCCATGTTCGACGAGGGGGTAATCGGGTATATAGCTATGACTTCGCTGACTTTATGAGCAACGTACGCGGCGGCTTCGTTGCCGTCGACGAGTACCTTTGGCCGGTTGGCGGTTGTACTGGACAACTTTCCCTCCTGCGGGGTTTTCAAATTTGGAATTGGATTCCTTAAGCCATATTATAAGACCTGTTTGTCGTAAAAATCTACAACTATTTTGGAGTTCACAAGGGTGAACTTGCAGTGGGGCGTCCTTTAGGTTGCCCTTACATCACGAAAAAGTGACAGGCATCGGCCTCGGTCAAGTAACACGCCGACAAGCTAAGCATGCTCATGTAATCCCTGATACCATACCAAACGGTGGAGCGCCGGCTGGCGGCATTCCGAGCCGGGCACGGCACCCTCCAAGGAGAGGTTCATGAGTGCTGATTCTTCCCGCCGCCGATTCCTCAAAGGCGCAACCGCGGCCAGCGGTCTGCTGGCGGCCAAAACGGTCTTGCTCGAATCCGAGGTCGCGGCGGCCGCGCCGGGGCCGGCGCCGGCCAGCGACCGTGTACGGTTCGGCATGATCGGCATCGGCATGCAGGGTTCCAACCTGCTGCGCGATTCCATTTCGCTCCCCGGCGTCGAGTGCGCCGGCGCCGCGGACCTGTGGGATGGCCGCCACACGCTCGCCCGTGAGATCACGGACAATCCCACCCTGCCGGTTAGCCGGCGCTACCAGGATCTGCTGGCGCGCGCGGACATCGATTGCATTGTTGCCGCCGTGCCCGATCATTGGCACAAGCGCGTGGTGGTGGATGCCTGCAACGCGGGCAAGGACATCTACTGCGAGAAGCCCATGACGCACACCGCCGGGGAAGGTTTCGAGATGGTGGAAGCGGCGCGCAAGAACAACCGCATCGTCCAGATTGGCTCGCAGCGGGTCAGCTCCCTGCTGTGCGCCAAGGCGCGCGAGCTGTACCGGAACGGCGCCATCGGCGAGGTGGAGATGGTGGAGCTGAGCCTCGGGCGCAACAGTCCCAACGGCGCGTGGGTGTATCCTCCACCGTCGGATTTTTCGTTGCAGACGATGGACTGGGATACCTGGCTGAACGATGCGCCGAAGATACCGATCGACGCGACCCGCTTCGCGCGCTGGCGCTGCTGGAAAGAATACGGCACCGGCGTGGGCGGCGATTTGATGGTGCACCTGCTCAGCGGAATGCTGTTCACGCTGGGCTGGAACGAGCCGCCGCGGTCGGCGTCGGCGCTGGGTGGCATCTTCCGCTGGAAGGATGGCCGCAACATGCCGGACCTGCACGCGGTGCTGTTCGATTACCACGGCGTCCCGGTGTATGTCCGCCTGGGTCTGGGCACCGATACCCCGGAGCAGAGCCGGTTTCTGGGGCCGAAGGGCGTTCTGGAGGCGACCGGCGGCGAGCTGCGCTTCGCACCGCAGAGCGGCGTCGATCTGTCGCCCAGTTATTACTCCGGCTCGTTCCCGGCCAAAATGCGTGCGGAATACGTGAAGCAATGGCACGCCGAGCACGATCCACAACTGGCGCGGGAGCCGCTGCCGTCAGAGACCACCTACCAGGGCCGCGACTGGGATGATATCAAGCCGCACCTGTGGAATTTCTTCCAGGCGGTGAAGTCGCGCCAGCCGGTGGTGGAGGATGCCGTCTTCGGCAACAACGCGGCCATCGCCTGCCACATGGCCAATGAGAGCTTTTTCCGCCAGAAGCCCGTTTTCTGGGATGTCGCCTCGCACAGCATCAAGAGCTAAAACCTCCTGGCGCGCAATGTTTATGGGCGCGAGGAAAGGATCTGGGCCCCGGTGACGGCGGCGCCGACCGGATTCAAGCTGCGATAGATGATGACGCCATTGAGGCCATAACCGATCAGCCGGTCGTACCAGTGCGGATGAGTGAGGCGATTCATGTTGGCGACGAAGCCATCGGTCTGGACGCCGATATCCTGCCAGGTTTTGAGATAGGCCGGCCAGTCGCGGCGGAAATCGCGGCTCATGCCGGAGACGTCGGTGGCGGCGGTTTCGAGGCCGCGGGAGACGCCCACGTAGCGGTTGAAAACGCAATCGGGGTTGTGGTCGCAATCGAGGAACAGGGGGAGGGAATCGTCGATCTGCGCGGCGATGGCGGCGGAATGGCGGAGGGTGTGCTGCAACTCGCGTTGGAGCGAGGGCACCATGGCGAGGGCGGTATCGATTTGGGACAGCGTATGGCCGATCCGGCGGTCGGCAGCGTCGCCGAAACCGGCGGTTTGCGCCAGAATACCGGTGCGGAACGCGGTAGCCTGACGGTCGGAAAGCGCCAGCGCGGCGATGCGCGCCGCGGCGAGCTGGCCGGTGAGATCCTGGCGCGCCGCGTCGGCTTCGGAAACCAGCGCGGCGCGCGTGAGGCGGATCTCGGCCGGAACCGCCGCAACCGTGGCGGTGGCGGCCCGCACGAAGACCGTTGCCGCAACCGCGAGTGCGGTGAGCGCCGCCAGCAGGGCGCAGATAAACACTTGCTGAACCGTCTTCATAGCGTTGCCGCTGCGCGGGTGGGCCGCGCTTCCTGTATCCCATTTGACTGTACGCGGCGTGAGTCGCATTTCGCGCGGCGAATGCGCCGTAAGTTACTGGTAATGCGGGACAGGGAAAAGTTCGAAGGCCGGTGACCGCATTGGGGCACGGTGGAGCGCGCCGCAGCGGTGTAGTGTGAAGATATGCGATTTTTCGCCGTGGTTTTGTTGAGCGCGCCGGCGCTGCTCGGTCAGGGCCAGGATTTTTCCGGGGATCTCCTGCAAGCCGCACTGCGCGGGCGCAGTGGGCAAGTCAAGGCATTCCTGGACGATGGCGCGGACCTGGAAGCCGTCGACAGTAACGGCCGGACCCCGCTCATGCTGGCGGCACAGCACGGCCAGGCGGCGACCGTCGAGTTGCTGCTGGGCCGCGGCGCCAATCCCGCTGCGCGCGGCCACGATGGAGCCACTGCATACGTCCTGGCGCTCTTCTCTCCGCTGGGGCGCGGCAATCACGAAGCGGCGCTGAAACTGCTTCCGAAGCCGCCCCGGCCGAAGATGGCGCTGGATGTCAAATGGTCGCCCATCAAGCTGGTGAGTTCCTGCTTCGCCACCCGCGAGGAGGTGGCCCGGGCAGTGGATGCCTTCCAGCTCCCCGAGCAGTTTCTCCGCGCATTCGGCGCCTACGCGCAGTCCACCGGCCGCAACCTGGTGCAACTGGTGGACCAGCCCTCGGACGCGGACGGCCTGCTGCGCGTCGAGCTGCAGCCGGCATCTGCCTGCGTCGCCCAGGCGGGCGACAACCTGACGCTTTCGGTCGAGATGCGCGTTCTGCGTGAGCCCAGCGGAGAGACGATCGCGCAAAAGACGTTTGGTGGCGGCATCAAAGGGTTACACGCCCAGAGGGCCACCAACCTGAAGCAATATGCGTCGATCTTCGAGCCCTGGATCAAGCCGCACGCCGGTCCCATCTACTGGGCCGCCGCTGCGGAACTCTATCGCGCCGCCATCGCCCGCTGAGAGCGCGGCTCGCGAGCGGCCGGTTCATAGGCCTAACGCTTGATTGTGGAAACTCCAGATGCCGTGATGAATCTCAACACGGCAGGGAGGACTTGCCCAAAGGGCATCCTGTGTTTTCGAGGGTGCCCGCGCCACGAAATGCGGACTTAACCGGCGAATTTCAGGAGCACCACCAGCATGACTGCCAGCACAACCACGAAAACGGCGCCGGCGACGAGGAGGTGTTTGGCGGTGAGGGCGTTCGAACTGGGCGCTCTGGGTTGCGGCTCGGCGCGGACGGCGACCGCACCGAGCGGGGGAAGCTTTGCCTCCACGGCCGCGCGCGTTGCGGGGTCGTAGATCTCAGCTGGAATCACATGATCGAGCGGGACCAGTTTCACGGAGCGCTCGATGTAGCCGAACGTCTGGTCGGCGGTATTCACCTGCCGCATCTTGCCGGGATCGTCGAAGGCCACGATCAACGCGCCGGGCTTGACGCGGGCGATGACCATCGGTTTCATGCCGGGGCGGACGTCGTCGTGCACGGGCACCGGCTCGGCGGCGATCACGCGAAAGACGCGGCCCATCGGGTTGCCCCGGTTGAGGGAGTCCAACTCGTCGCGCGTGGGCAGGGCGGGGTCGTACTCCACGGGCTCCAGGGCCGCGCGCTCTTTGGCGTAGCGCCTGCCTTCCTGGACCGCCGCTTCGAGCGCCGGCAGCGCAGTAGCGCCCTCGAACGCCAACAACCGCTGGATGCGGTCCTCGAGGCGCGGATGAGTGGCCAGCAGCGTGTTGCTGAACCAGTTTCTGGCCATGGCCGGATTGGCGAAATAGAAATGGCCGAACGCCGGATTGGAATTGGGCTGGCCGGAACCGGCGCCGCCGATCTTGGCCAGCGCGCGCATCAAGCCCTCCGGAAAACGGGTCAGCAAGGCGCCATCGGCATCGGCCAGAAACTCGCGCTCGCGCGAGATAGCCGCCCGCACCAGCGCTCCCAGGACGGGTGCCACCACCAGGATGTAGACAGCCAGCGGCGACAGCGCAAGGTCAGTCAGCCGCAGGCTGCGCCGCATGAACGAGAAACCGGTGGACCTGGAGGTGTTGCCAAAGTCCGCTTCCCACATGGCGGACAGGTTGCGCCGGAATATCAGGTAAGGGATGCGCAGGAACAGGGCCACCGAGGCGGCGATGGCGTTGAGCCGGATGTCGTGGTTGCCGATGTGCGAGATCTCGTGGGCGAGAACGCCTTCGAGCTCGCGACGATCCAGCAATTTCAGCGCGCCGCGCGTCACCGCTACCACGGCGTGGTCCGGGCTGATGCCGGCGGCGAATGCGTTGGGAGTGTCGGTTTCGATTACGTAGAGCTTGGGCGTGGGAAGGCCGGCGCCGATGGCGAGGTTTTCGAGCAGGCGCGCCGCTTCGGCCTCGCCGCTTCCCGCCGGCCACGCGCCGGCTTCGCTCAGCAGCTTCGCGGCGGGCGATTTGCCGATGCCCCAGAAAAGCAGGCCGAGCGCGGCCGTCAGCGCCGCGCCGATGACCAGCATCATCTTCAGCAGAAGGTTGGGATCTTGCGCCGCTTCTTTCTTGGCCAGGTAGGCGCGCTCCCGAGCGAGGTGGCGCTCGACGCGGGCGTCAAAGTCCTCGCGATCCTCCGCCGGGATCTCCGAGCGCATTGACTGGTAGTACACTTCCTCCTCTTCGAGGCGCCTATGCGCGGGCTTCGTCGACGGGTTCACCTGGCGCACGATGGAGAGCGAAAACCCGTAGCTGATACCCACGATGAAGGGAACCAGCGCGAGAACCGAGAGTGCCACCAGCAGCACCGTCTTGCGCTGGTTTTGCGCGATGCGGGTGTACACCAGCACCGGCTGGCCGATGGCCATTGGGGGCGTCATGTTATGCGGGACTGAAGCTGACTTTCACGTCCTGTCTGGCGGTTTCCTCGGTATTGAAGAACTCCACCGGAAGAAAGCCAAACCAACCGGCGAACATATTGCCGGGGAAGGTCTGGATGCGGGTATTGTAATCGAGCGCGTTCTGATTGTAGAACTGGCGCGCGTAGGCGACCTTTTCCTCGGTGTCGGTGAGGTCCCGCTGGAGTTGCTGAAAGGAACCCGCGGCCTGGAGTTGCGGATAATTCTCCGCCACCACCATCAGGCGCCCCAGCGCCGACGTCAGCGTCTGGTCGGCGGCCGCCACGGCGACCGGGCCGCTGGCTTTGGCCAGGCAACTGCGCGCCTCGGCAACCTCGGAGAAAACAGAGTGCTCGTGCGTGGCGTAACCGCGAACCGTCTCCACCAGGTTGGGAATCAGGCTCGAACGGCGTTTCAACTGCACGTCGATTCCCGACCACGCTTCGCGTGTGCGGTTGCGCGCCAGCACCAGGGCGTTATACAGCAGAATCGACCACAGGGCCACCGAGCAAACGATTGCTACCGGCAGCACGGCAGCCACCGTCGCGGCGGAAAGACTCATTATGAGAGAAATAACGGCGTGCAAACAGGGACCTCCCTTTGGGGAAGATTGGCTCTAAACTGTTAATGCTGCGCCAGGCGGCTTGCGGAGTCACTACTGATTTTTGTTAACGGCGTTCAGGTCTGCCTAGCCGGAGCAATGGCCGAAGCGTGCGCATGCGCACGTAACGTTAACCAGCCGGTCCGGATGCGGCAGATTTCCTCGGAATCCAAAACCCCGCCATTTTCGTGCTGCGTACCCCATGGCGCCCTTTTTACACTTCGCTCGACGGTTTTGGTGTACACTAGGACTGGCGTTACTTGCGCTTGCATCTTTCTTCTCACAACCCGCCGCTCGCGTCAGGCGACTTCGAACGCCCGACTGCGGCGTCTTCCGTTGGCCGGCAATCCTCTAATCACGCATAACGAATGTATCCAAGAAATTTCCCTCCTCGCAGGCAAAACCGCAGAGAAAACGTGAATGAGTTCATCCGGGCGCGCGAAGTGCGCGCGGTTTTCCCGGACGGCACGAGCGAGATCATGCCGACCGCGGCGGCCCTGCGCAAGGCCCAGGAATTGGGTCTCGATCTGGTGCTGATTGCGCCCACGGCGGTGCCTCCCGTGGCGAAGGCCGTCGACTTCGGCCATTACCAGTACGACCAGAAGAAGAAGCAACACGACGCCAAGAAGAAGCAGCACGTGGTGCTGGTGAAGGAGCTCAAATTCCGCCCCAACACCGACGACCACGATTACGATTTCAAGATGAAGCACGCGATCCGCTTCCTGCAGGACGGGAACCGGGTCAAAGCGGTGGTGCAGTTCCGCGGCCGTGAAATCGCTCATGCCGATTT
>Ga0181520_10001222_pt1 | contig 53051 bp, 37 predicted proteins | sample PEATcosm2014_Bin_29_FD_132451 | JGI IMG/M metagenome (GOLD analysis project Ga0181520, IMG submission 132451) | Peatland microbial communities from MTU Mesocosm Facility, Houghton, MI, USA - PEATcosm2014_Bin02_30_metaG | ecosystem: Environmental > Terrestrial > Soil > Wetlands > Peat | place... | reverse complement strand
GCAGTTGCTGGCCTACGTGAGCGAGTTGCTGCTGGAGGCGGGCGCGTGGGATGTGTACCGCGCGGCGGTGCAGATGAAAAAGGGACGCACGGGTGTGCAGATGACCGTGCTGTCGAGCCCCGAGAAATCGCCGGCGCTGCGCGATCTGCTGCTGCGCGAGACCACGTCGATCGGCTTGCGCTGGCGCCTCGAAAATAAAATGGCTTTGGACCGCGAGTTCGCCGATGTGGAAACGGAGTGGGGCAAGGTGCGGATTAAGATTGCCCGGTGGACTTCGGGCGAGGTGGCGAATGCTTCGCCGGAGTACGAGGTTTGCCGCAATCTGGCGCGCGCGAACAAGGTTCCGCTGAAGCAAGTGATGCAGGAGGCGATGCGGGCCTGGGCGGGATCGGGATTGGCCATGAAGAAGAAAGGCTGCTGATGGATCGCAAGCAAATTGAAGCGCTGTTGAACGAAGTGCATGCGGGATCGACCAGTGTGGGCGACGCGCTGGAGCGGCTGCGCAATTTGCCTTTTGAAGACTTGGGATTCGCCAAGGTGGACCATCACCGGGCGTTGCGCACCGGCATGCCGGAGGTGATCTTTTCTGAAAGAAAGACGCCGGCGCAGGTGGCGGCGATTTTTGCGCGCATGGCAAGGGCGGGCGGCAACGTGCTGGCCACGCGCGCGTCGCGCGAAGTGTTTGCAGCGGTGCGGGCAGCCGAGGCCCACGATCCGGGGCCGCGCGCGGAATTCCACGAAGCGGCGCGTGCCATTACGCTCAAGCAGACCGAGGCGCCCGCGGGCAAGGGAACCGTGGGCGTAATTTGCGCCGGGACCAGCGACCTGCCTGTGGCCGAAGAGGCCGTGGTGACGGCGCGGCTGATGGGTAACACAGTGGAACTGGTGGCCGACGTGGGCGTGGCGGGCATTCATCGGCTGCTGGCGCAGCAGCACACGCTGCAATCGGCGCGCGTGCTTGTGGTGTGCGCGGGCATGGAAGGCGCATTGCCCACCGTGGTCGGCGGCCTGGTGAACGCGCCGGTGATCGCGGTTCCCACCAGCGTGGGCTATGGCGCGTCGCTGGGCGGGATCGCGGCGCTGCTGGGCATGTTGAACACCTGCGCGCCCAACGTCTCCGTAGTCAATATAGATAACGGATTCGGCGCGGCCTGCATTGCTTCACTCATCAATCATCTGTAAATGTGCGGGCTCACCGCCCGCTTCCAAGCCGGCTCCAGGATTGGTATACCCGACCTTTTTGCTTTCCCACCCTTTTCGCAAAAAGCGCGAAGAGGATGGGGCACGGAGGTAATGGGTACAGCCATCCTGGAATTGCTTCAAGCAAACTCAAGAACCTGTTCGCGCTACTGTGCCAACTGCACCACCAGGTCGTCTGCCAGCTTGAAGCGCACCACCGACTCCGCCGGTATGTCGAGATCGCGGTTGCCCGTTAATCCCGCGAGGGCGGTTCCGCCGCCGCCACCCACCAGGCCGCCTACCACCAGCCCAACCCCGCCGCTGGCCACGCCGCCCACGATCATTCCCAGCCCTGCGCCTCCGCCGATCAAGGCCGCCGAACGTCTTCCCTTGCCCCTCTTGCTTTCCGCAAGGTCCCGCGTGGTCAGCGGATACTGCGTCCCATTCAACGTGAGCGAAGTCAAACTCAACTCCAGCAGCGATCTGCCTTTGAAATGTCCGCGCCGATGCGACACATCCACCACGCCACCCACCAACGTACCCTTCGGCAGCAGCACACTGTTGTCGGGGGCGAGCACCGGTTCCACCAACTCGCCGGTAAACGCGTCTCCCGCGCGGCTGGTTTTTACGCTGATGCGCTGATCGACCCGGATGGTCAGCATGGTGCCCGCCGAAATGGTCACGTTGACCGGTTGCGGCACCGCGGAGACCGTCGGTCCCGAAGGCGCTGGAACCGGCACCCCAGCCGCGGGCGGTGTCTGCGTCGTCGTGATCACTTCGCTTGTCTGCCCGGCCGCGGGAGGCTGCACCACTGTCGTCGTCGTGGTCCCGGTTTTGTCGACTGAAACCACCTGCTGCGCCTGGCCGGTTTTAGCCGCCTGCGCCTTGGCCTGATCCAGCGCCTTTTGCTGCTTAGATTCGCATCCCGAAAGAATGCCCGCTACCAGCACCAAAAGCAGAAGCGGCATCCGCCCCGTGCGAACCAGTGAACCTGAATTGAACATGATCGATCCTCTTTCGCTGTGTTTCTCGTCAACGCAGCCCGAGGCACCAGTCTGCACTCAGCGGCCAGGGAAGTCTGTATAAACTTGCACTCTTTAGGATGAGCATTCTGCCGGCAGGGCTGCCTCAGCTGCCTGCGAAAACCAAGTTTGCCGCCTGCGCTCCTTTCCCCTGTACGTGACCCTGATCACTGTTCGACCCTCCCCTGAACCTTGATGATTGCGGCCTAGGCTCAATTCCACGGGCGGCGTGCGGAGGAATGAGTGACGGGTTCCCGATGGCAGTTGTGGCGCAGGATTTCGCAGATCTTCTTTCTTCTGCTATTCCTTATGCTGCTGGTGTTTACCGCGCTGCGCGCCATGCCGGGGACGACCAGCGATATTCACCTGCGCGGGCCGGTGCGCCTGTTCTTTGAGTGGGATCCGCTGGTGGCGCTGACCAATGCGCTGGCGAGCCACGCGCTCTATCGCGGCCTGCTATGGAGCTTGATCATCCTGGCGCCCACGATATTTTTCGGCCGCTTTTTCTGCGGCTGGATTTGCCCCATGGGCACGTTGCAGCACTTTGTGGGCGACATGCCGTCGGAGTCGAAGCGCGGCAAGCAGCGCATCGAAGCGAATCGTTACAAACGCTGGCAGACGGTCAAATATGTGGTGCTCCTGGCGGGCCTGGTGGCCGCGGCGTTCGGGTCGATGGTGATTGGCTGGATTGATCCATTCAGTTTGTTGGTGCGGTCAATCGGGCTGTCTTTGTTGCCGGCATTCAACTACGTGATGCGCGCGGCGCTGACGCCGCTGGAGACGAGTCACATTGCCGCCATCAAAGCCACCGGCGGGTTGATTCACGCGGTGCTAGGCGCGTTTCTGCTGGAGTTCCGGCAAGCGCACTTTACGCAGGGGCTTTTCCTGGGTGTTTTGTTTCTCGCGATTCTGGCAATGAGTCTGCGCGTCACGCGCTTCTGGTGCCGCTCGATTTGTCCGCTGGGGGCGCTGCTGGGCGCGATGTCGCGGTGGTCGGTACTGGGACTTCATAAGGATGCGGAAGCGTGCAACAACTGCAACCGCTGCCTGCTCGACTGCCAGGGCGGCGACGATCCCATCGGCAGTGCGCCTTGGCGCAAATCAGAGTGCCTGATGTGCATGAACTGCGTGGGCAGCTGCCCCGATCATGCGCTCGCGTTCCGCTTTTTCAGAAAAGAAAAAGAAGTGACGTCGCCCGACCTGGGGCGGCGGCGGACGCTTACAGGTCTGGTGGCGGGCGCGGCCGCAGTGCCGTTGATGCGCGCGAATACCGGCCTGGGCAAGAGCCGCAACGAACGCCTGCTGCGGCCGCCCGGCGCGCTCGATGAGCCGGATTTTCTGGGGCGCTGCATTCGCTGCGGGGAATGCATGAAGGTGTGCCCCAATAATGCGCTGCAACCGGCGCTCGTCGAAGCCGGCCTGGAAGGGCTTTGGACGCCGACTCTGGTGCCGCGCATCGGTTACTGCGAACCGAGTTGCGTGCTTTGCTCGGAGGTTTGCCCGACCGGCGCCATCTGGCAGATTACGCCCAAGGAAAAAGGCTGGGTGGAGGGCGTGGGCGCGGCGCAGAATCAGCCGATCCGATTGGGCACCGCATTTTACGATCGCGGGCGCTGCCTGCCATGGGCCATGGCCACAGATTGCATTGTGTGCGAGGAGTGGTGCCCGGTGTCGCCCAAGGCGATTTATGTAGAAGAGGCCGAGGTGGTGGATGCGGCAGGCAAGACGAAAACGCTGCAGCAGCCGCGCGTGGATCCCAGCCGGTGCGTGGGTTGCGGCGCCTGCGAATACGCCTGCCCGCTGCAAGAACATCCTGCCGTGTACGTGACAAGCATTGGCGAAAGCCGCTCCCCCAGCAGCCAGATTCTGCTAACTCGCAAGTGAAGGAGACCGATAAAAGCATGTTTGGGCCAGAAAGATGGAAGTCAGGGATTGCGTTGATTGCGATTGCGGCACTGGCCGTGAGCGTGGGATGCAAGAAGAAAGCTGTCGACCCGATGCCGCCGTCGAGTGCAGTGGCGGGGTGGGAGAAATCGAGCGACACGCGCGTCTATGAGGCCAAGGACCTTTGGCAGTACATTGACGGCGACGCCGAGCAATACATCGCGGCCGGCGTGGTTTCCACCTCGACGTCCGACTACAAGTACCAGAACCAGTTGGACGCGGTGGTGGACGTTTACACTATGGGAGATTCCGCGGGGGCGCGCAAGGTTCTGGAGGCGGGAGATTCGAGCGGTGCCAAAACCGTACAAGTGGGAGACGCCGGGCTGGCGTACGCGCAGAGCGTGATCTTCCGCAAGGGCCCGTACCTGGTGCGCATTGTGGCTTATGACGCGACACCGGGCACCGAGCGAGCGTTACTGGCGCTGGCGCACGGCGTGGAAGCCAGGCTGTAGCGGTCTGGCTAAGTGATTGCGTAATGGCCCCGGACGAGCGCGGGTCAGGAGACCCGCACTACAGCCGGTCTGGAGACCGGCGCTACAAGCGGCCTGAAGACCGGCGGTACAAACGGATTGGAGTGGTAGAGGCCCATGGCGCATTGTCCGATGAAATTCCGCATGGTGCGCGCGCGGCTGACTGCGCCTGCACCGCGCATTCTCGACATCGGCTGCGGCAACGGGTCGCCCACGGTGACGAAGCGCTGGTTTCCCGGCTGCCACTACGCAGGCGCGGACATCCAGCGGTACAAGTTGAGCAACGCAGACGTGGCGGCGATGGACGCGTTCTTTCCGCTGGGCGCGGACGGATCGTGCTACGACGCGATTCCCGAAGCCAGTTACGACTTGGTGATTCTGAATCACGTGGTAGAGCACATGCGCGATCCAACGCCGGTGGTGGCGGCGCTGTGCGCCAAGCTCAAGCCTGGCGGATACATGTGGATTGCGTTTCCTTCGTTGCGCAGTTTGTCGCTGCCGCATTCGGAGGACGAGACGCTGCAGTTTTCTGACGATCCTACGCATGTGTATGTGCCGGATGTGCGGGAGATGGCGAATGTTTTGCTGGCCAATGGAGTCGCGGTATTGCATGCGGGACGTTAGCGCGAGGGATTTTTTACGGCGATTGCCGACGTGGTGAAACTTTGCAAGCGATGCGTGGTGCGAGTGTTTACGGGGAAGTTTTCCGGACGCGGGATGTGGTATGTGCTGGGTTTTGAGGATCACGTGTTTGGGCAGCGCAGGATGAACGAAGGCAGTTAGGGAAGTTTGGGGATCGTTCCCCGGTCCCCAAATGCGAGGGACCGGGGGCACCCGACCGGTTGCGAGAACGAAGGCAAGGGGAACGATGAAAAGCCGCAGGGAGTTTTTGAAAGAGGCAGCGACGGGAGCGGTTCTGCTGGGTTCGTCGGCTGCTGTGGACAGGCTGGCATTTGCCGGCACAACGGCGGGCAAATCGAAAGTGGTGATTGCGCGCGATGCTTCGCTGCATGGCGCAGGAGCGCAACCCGGCGAGCAGCGGGTGCTGAATCTGCTGGACAGGGCGATGGCCGCCTACACCGGACGACAGAAACCGGTGGATGCGTGGAAGAGCATCATTCCCGCCAGCATTCTTGCGGGCAAAACCATTGGACTGAAGGTGAACGGGCTGGGCGGACGCGGGATTTCGACGCATGCGGCGCTGACCCTGGCGATTACCGAACGCCTGCAACAGGCCGGCGTGCGTGCGGGAAACATTCTGGTGTGGGAGCGCGATGCGCGCAGCCTCGCGGCATGCGGCATGACGGTGAACACCGATGCCAGCCGCGTGCGCTGCTACGGCAACGACGTGGGCGGCTATGAAGATGCGCCGGTGGAATGCGGCCCAGTGCAGGTTCGCCTGGCAAAGATTCTGACGCGCGAGTGCGCGATGGTGATCAACCTGCCCATTCTCAAAGACCACGAGATGGCGGGCATTACGTTCTCGATGAAAAACATGTATGGGGTGGTGGACAAGCCGTTCGTGCTGCACGGCAACCACTGCAATCCCGGCGTGGCCGATGTGAATGCGATTCCGGCGGTGCGCGAGAAGGTGTGGTTCACAATCGGCGATGCGATTTCGTCGGTGTACGATGGCGGACCGGGGTTCCATCCGGAGCGGCTATGGTATCCGAACGCGCTGGTGGTGGGCGAGGACCGCGTGGCGCTGGATCAGACGGCGTGGCAGATGATCGAACGCAAGCGCGCGGGAGCGGGAGCGCCAACGCTCGAGGTATCGGGACGCAGGCCCGATTACATTCGCACGGCGGCGGATGCGGCGCATCGGCTGGGGACGAATGATCCGGGGCGCATCCGGCTTGTGGAAGTGTGATGAGGAATCGGCATGGCGGTTGAAGACGAAAGAATCGTAAAGCTCGACGCAGGCGCGGAGAAGCACGGGCCGGGCATGACGCGGCGCGAAGCCATGCTGCAACTGCTGCGCGTGGGCGGCGTGGCGGCGGGCGCGGCGGGCCTGGGCGTTTGGCTGAGCGAGCGCAGCAGCCGTCCTGTTGCGGAACAGGCCGAGCAGGCGCGGCGCGATCATCGCGTGGCTGCCGATGCGGCGTGGCCGCAGATGACGGTTATTCAAGGCGGCGAGCCACGGGCGCTGGCCGCGCAGGCGATTGCGAACCTTGGCGGCATGGGCCGGTTCATCCGCAAGCAGGACGTGGTGGTGCTGAAACCGAACATTGCCTGGGATCGCACGCCGGAGCAGGCGGCGAATACCAATCCCGACCTGGTTGCGGAAGTTGTCCGGCAGTGCTGGCAGGCGGGGGCGAAGCGCGTGATCGTGACCGACGTGAGCTGCAACGATCCGCAGCGTTGCTTTCATCGCTCAGGGATCCAGGCTGCGGCGCGAGCCGAGGGCGCAGAGGTGATTTTGCCCGATCCCGATCGCTTCCGTGAGGTCGACATGGGCGGGGTGGTGCTGAAAAGTTGGCCCGTGTTCGCGCCGTTTCTCGAAGCGGACAAGGTGATCAACCTGCCCATCGCGAAACATCACGCGTTGACGGGCGCAACGCTGGGCATGAAGAACTGGTACGGGATTCTGGGCGGGGAGCGCAACCGGCTGCACCAGCAGATTCACCAGAGCCTGGCGGATCTGGCGAATTTCATGTTGCCCACGCTCACATTCCTGGACTGCTACCGCGTGCTGGTGCGCAACGGGCCGACGGGCGGAAATCCCGAGGACGTGGCGCTGAAGAAGACGCTGGTGGCGGGCACCGATCCGGTGGCGATCGACGCGTATGTGGCCAAGGCGTACTGGAATCTGGACGCGGAGAAGTTGCCGTATCTGGCGATGGCGGCGGCGCGCGGCCTGGGGACCGTGGATTTTGCGTCGCTCGACGTGAAGGTGAGCCTGCTGGGCTGAACACAGATCATTGCCTTCGCAAGTTTCTTCATCCGAATGGGAACGGCTTTACATTGCCGATGGGGAATGATATTTTGCAGAGACCCCCGCTGGACACCCATTTCAGGATAGGAGAATCGCAATGTTTTGCCCTTCTTGTGGCACACAGTCCCTTCCGGATAGCAAATTTTGCAAGAATTGCGGAGCAACTTTGCCAGCTTCCGGTGACGCGCAAACCGTTCCTCCGGTCGCAGCGGCCCCAGCGCCGCAAGCCGTTCCGCCGCCGGCGCCTGTGCCGCCACAATATTTGGCTCAGTCAGCGCCAGCGGTTTATCCGCCGCCGGCGTCGGCGCAATATGCGCCTCCGCCGATGCCGCCAGGGTATCCGCCGCCTCCACCTGGGTATGCAGCGTATCCACCGATGGCGCCTGCGGCTCCTAAAAGTGCGGGCCTTCGCAACGTCGTTAGGATTGTGGTCGCTCTTGTTGCATTGGGTTCCGCTGCCTATTACTTCTATGAGAAAGCCCACACGGTGACGATTGGAACCAAGGACCAGGTCATCTACTCCGGTACGGCCACCAAGGACCAGGCCACGGCGCTGGGGAACGCACTGAAGAGCGACGGATACTTCACGGACCAGGGGGTGACCGTGCTTCTCGATAAGGAGAGCAGCGGCACCACGATTTCCTACGTGGTAAAGGACGGTACCTGGAACCAGGCGGGGATTGTTGCAAAGTTCGACGAGGTTACGCGCGAAGTGGCGTCGTCGGTGGGCGGGCTGCCTCTTAATGTGCAGCTTGTGAACACCGACAAGACCGTGGAAAAAACTTCGACCGTGGGCAGCGTGGCATTCGGCAACGACACGGTGGTTTACGAGGGCACGGCCACGCAGGCCGATGCGCAGGCGCTGGGGCAAAAATTGCAATCGCTCGATTACTTTTCGGGCAAGGGCGCAGATGTGTTCCTGGGCAAGCACGCCGACGGTACGGCGATCGCATTCGTTGTAAGCGATGGCGTGTGGAACGACGCGAGCGCGGTGACTGGCTTTGAGGGCCTGGTGCGTGATGTCGCTCCAGCGGTCGGCGGATTGCCGATCAAGATGCTGCTGTTGAGCACGACGCAACAAATGGAAAAGAACGAGACGATCACCGCGCAGACAGATACGAGTTCCACGCCGGCAAATGCCAGCTCCACGGTGACGATCGGAACCAAGGACGAGGTGATCTACTCCGGCGAGGCCACGCAGGACCAGGCCACAGCGTTGGGCAATGCGCTGAAACAAGCTGGATACTTCCAGGATCGCGGTGTGACGGTGCTGTTGAGCAAGGGAGCCACCGGCACAGTGGTTTCATACGTAGTCCAGGATGGGGTGTGGAACAACGCTGCCATGGTGACGGACTTTGAAACGATCACCAAGGGCGTTGCCTCGAGCGTGGGTGGATTGCCGATCGACATGCGCCTGGTGAACGCCACAGAGGTCGTGGAGAAGGATGTAGTGGTTCAGTAGCCGGGAAAGTCAAGCGGCGCATGCCGGATAAGATCGAGCCTTCCGGGCTGAGGCAACCGTCCATCGCTAACTAGAGAACGAAGACCAACCAACCGACTGCCCAGGTCTCCGTATGGAGACCTGGGTACTCCCACCGAAAACAATCGAGACCATCCTTACGCTTGCGGTTGCGACGCAGCCGGGGCCTGGCGGTGCTGGTGCGCGCGGCGCTCGGCCAGCATCTGCTCGAATTGCTGCTTCTGCGTGTCGCTCAGGACGGCTTCGATCTTGCTGTTCGAATCCTGCATCAGGGCCCGGACCTTGGCGTGGCGATCCTGCTGGGAGAGCGAGGTGTCGGCGCGCAGGTTCTGCATTTGTTGGAAGCGATCGGCGAGGATGGGCTTGATCTGCGCAACCTGGTCGTCGCTCAAGCCCAGCCGCTTGCCGAGATGCGCGGCCTGCCGGTCGGGGTCGAAATTGCGGTGAAAGTTGCCGGGCTGCGCAGGCGCGGCTTTCGGCGCATTAGCAGCGGGGGTTTGGTTGGTACCGGGCGCCTGTGCGAGCACCAGGCCCGCGGAGAGCAGCGCGCCCAGAATGAGGGTGGCTTTTTTTGCATTGCGTGTTGCGTTCATCGGTTCAATTCTCCTTGTGGCTGTCGTGGTGCTGACCGGCCGCTGCGAATGTAGACACCGCATGAGGGCGCGAGTTGCGCGAAAAAAGCTGCGTCTATCGCAAAGGAAATGCAGGATTTATTGAAACTTTTTGGGGTGAGACTAAAGCGGAAAATGGTTCGTCTAATGCGCGGTGCGCGCAGGGGAAGTGGGCTGACATAGCGTGCGAGATTTGGAAGGTCAAGCGCGGAGTCCAGCAGCGCGGTTGCCACGCGGTTTTTCCGCCGCCTTCAGTGCCTGCCGCGCCAACTCCCGGAACGTCTTCCTTAGCTCCTGGGGACTGTGGACCACGATGCGCCGGCCCATGCTGAGCAGCATGGCGGCAATCATCTCCAGCCGGTCGCGCCCGCAACGCACGCGCGTTCCGCCGTTCTCCTCCTTGAGCGCCACGCGCAACGGCATCAAGCTCTGCCGCGCCTCTTCTACGGCCAAGTCGATCCACACGTCAATTTGATATTGCGACTGAACGAACGGCATGCTGGCACGCAAGTGCTGCCGCGCATCGAATCCGACGGGCCGGCGGAAACTTCCGGCGCCGGACTCAAGGCTCGACACGCGATCCAGCCGGAACGTGCGCAGTGCGCGTCGCGTGAGACAGTGGCCGATCAAATACCAGCGCCCGTCGGTGTGCACCACTGCGTAGGGTTCGATGTGTCGGCGCGTGGCGTTTCCATCATGCGACCGATAGTCAAAGCGGATGCGCTTTCCGGTGCGGATGGCCGACGCGGCGCGAATCAGGCATTCCACCGATGTGGTCACGACCCAGGGGCCGGGTTCGATGGCAACCACGTCCTCGACCGTCCGGATGCTCTCGCGCAGCGCTTCGGGCAGCACGCGCTGCAATTTTGTGAGCGCGCCTTCTGTGGCCGGGGCAAATGCCGAAAGGCCCACCTGGCGCAGCGAATGCAACCCCAATGAGAGCGCAAACGCCTCCTCGTTGGTAAGCAGCAACGGAGGCAGCCGATAGCCGGGCCGCAAGCGATACGCGCCGCCCACGCCCCGCGATGATTCGACGGGGATCTTGAGATCCTTGAGGCGCACGATGTAGCGCTGCACCGTGCGCAGGTCGACTTCAAGCCGCTCAGCCAGCTCCGCTCCGGTCACATGGTCGCGGGCCTGCAGCACCTCCAGCACGGTGAGCACGCGCATGATCGGGTCATACATTGGGAATCCAGGGCAACGCAGTTTTTATCCTCTAATCAATTTACGACACATTCTGTCGGGAATTGCGACTACTTTCAAGGATGAGCCCTGAAGGGCCACATGGAGGTTTGCTATGACAACGGCGACAGCAACGGTCAACGTAATTTCTGCAGAAGATCTGCTCAAGTACTGGCAAGGGCATCGCGCGCTGACGCGCAGGACGATCGAGGCCTTCCCTGAAGACGATCTCTTCAACTTCTCTCTGGGCGGGATGCGTCCCTTCGCGGAGATGGTGACGGAGTTCATCGGCATGGCTGTGCCTATTGTCGATGGCGTGGCCACCGGCAAGTGGGTTAAGTACGGTGATGGCCCCAAGCCGGTCTCGAAGGCCGAGGTTCTTGCGCTGTGGGATCGGCAGACGAAAGAGCTCGACGCGAAATTCCCCACCATTCCGCCGCACCGTTTTGCAGAAGTGGACACGGCCTTCGGTCAGTGGACGATGCCGGGAATCGCGACGATTCAATACGCCATCGACAACGAGATTCACCATCGCGGCCAGGGGTTTGTCTACCTGCGCGCTCTGGGCATTGAGCCGCCGCATTTTTGGGAGCGGTGAGTTTTTCTATGCGCAAGGCGCAGTAGCGATCAGCGCGAAGCCCAGCGACGAGTCGCTGGGCTTTGTTTTTGGATTCGTGACGGCCCAACGGGACGAGGCAGCCTGAGCGAAGATGAGGTCCTCGCCGATTTCGCCCCTGGCGGAAGACGAAGCGCCAAACAACCGAGTCCCTCAACTGGCGTAACCCAGATCACAGGTTGGTGAATGACTTAACTGCTTAGATTGGTGCGCCTTCTTTGCGCGTGGGAAGCGGCAGCTGAAAGATCGGCTCAGAAGATCGAGTCGTCGGTCCGCAGGCCGCTACAACGACCTGCGGGCCGTTTGCCGTAAAGGAGGTGAGGACATGGATGAGAAATCGTCCTGGGTTCGATTCGCCCTTACAGTCGCCATTGACTGGCGGTTTGTATTGGCGGTCGTAATCCTCGTCCTGGCGCTACTGATGAGGTAGCCAACTCCCGGCAGGGGACCCACCTATGCCGGGACTACTTAAGTATAGCGCGGTTTTGGATCGGCGCAGGGCGGGTGTCGAGGGGGGCGGCTCCCGTTTCAGCGTCGCTGGAAGTCCGGTAGAGCTCGCGATCCCGAGTCCGAGAATCCGGGCCTGGGATGCCCGACCGGACTCAACACTCCGCTAATTGGTTGGGTTGTAAATTAACTTGCCCGTTTTGTCGATGTAGCCAGTCTTCGCCTCTTTGCCGGTGCCGACGGTGACTTCGGCCACGCCGCCGGACATCGGGCCTGCATCGTCATATTGGGGGTTGATAACGAAATGGCCAGCCTTGTCGATATATCCCCATTTCCCATTCGGGCTCGCACCGCCGCACGCGGTTCCAATGCAAACCGGCGCCAGGCCCTCGCTGAAAGACCCGACTCTTCCGAATTGGAGGGGAATCACAAGATTACCTTTACGATCCACAAATCCCCATTTTGAGTCCACGCCTTCCCAGGGGACGCACTTTCCAATGCAAACTGGGATTAATTCGCCCTCGCTGCCGCCGATGTCGTCGTAGACCGGATTCACGACAAACTGCCCTGAAGTATTAATTAGCCCGTGCTTTCCCGGCTTGTCGTATGTGCATTCGCCAACGCAAATCTCTGCGAGTTCGTACAGAAACCCGTACGCCCGATCGTATTGTGGCGTGATCTTGATCACTCCATCGGGTCCGATATATCCCCACTTGCCACCAACCTGAACAGGCAGCAGGTCGCGGTTCACCTCCCGAGCCGACAGCGAGCTTTCGTCGACCCACGTATGAACTCCCGGCGGGACGCCGGCCGAGGCCGATCCAGGAGCGGCTGAGGATTGATTGGACGTACGACAACCCGCTAAGCAGAGAATCGCTGCAGCGTAAAAAACAATGATCTTTTGCATGGCAATAGTGATAGCACCAAATCTGCGGCCGCGCAAGACGGTGTGAAGCGACCGCCCGATCCCTTGAGACAGCCAAGGGAGGGGGCTTCAGTCGCCGACGAGCAATTCGCCTTCCTGACGCCGGTTGATGTGCGAGGTGGCGTTGTTCGATGCGGGACGGGTCGAGTCCAGCGGGACCAAGACTTCGGCGGGCTTCTCGCCGGGGGGCGCGCCTCGGCTGCTATGCTCTCGATGTGCGAAACATCTACGAGTTTCTCGCTGAGCGCCCGACTGGCACCCTCTATCACTATACGGATGCCGCTGCGTTGGTCAGCATCATTACGAAGAGGGAGCTGTGGGCGACGAATGCGCACCACCTCAACGACGCAGGTGAGTTTCGCTATGGGCTAACGTTGTTGAGGGCTGAAGTCGAGAAACGACTAGCTGCATCGGATCTCGATGCAGACGCAGCAAGTTACTGGACCGAGATGGTTAAGGAGTGGGAAAAGGACACGCCGAGAACCGACAGTTGCGTGATCTCATTTTCAACTAACGGGAACCAGCTCAGTCAATGGCGGGCCTATTGTCCCGGCGGGAACGGCTATTCAGTCGGTTTCTCATTGGCCGATCTTCAAGGGGCACGCAGGGCCACTCGGGCGTTGATGGTCAAATGCATTTACGAGCCGGAGGAGCAGAGGGATTTAATTCTAGCGGTTGCAAGTTATATCGAGAATGCCTCTCGCAGAGCCCAGAGGCTTCGGGAGTGGAAGGGCCTTTCTTTTTACGCGCGCATTTCTTTTAGGGCCGCTGCGGCGATGCTCGCGATTAAGGACAGGGGATTCAAGGAGGAGAGCGAGTGGCGGCTCGTAGTTGGCGCAGGCGACAGGAGTCCCTTGCGTTTTAGGTCCGGTAGGTATGGTGTCCTGCCATATTGCGTGGTGCCGCTTTGCGATCCATCTGAGAAGGTTGCGTTGTCGGAGATTTGTATTGGGCCGAACCCTGAGCCAAATGTGGCCAGGGACGCGCTCATGCAGCTGCTCAACGGTAATGCACTTATTCCAGTGCGGACATCTGGAAACACCGCCTCGCTCCGGATCGAGAACTCTGGTATCCCGTTCAGGTATTAAGCGGCTCCAACGTACAAAGGCCGTCCTTGCGGACGGCCTTTGTGCTTCGTGATGCAGTAGAGGAGGGTTGCTTGTACGGTTAGTCGCCGGCGACGAGTTCGCCTTCCTGCTGATGGCGATTGACGGGCGAGGCGGCGTTGTTCGAGGCGGGGCGGATGGAGTCAAGCGAGACCAGGCCTTCGACGGGCTTCTCGCCGAGCACGTGCTCGCGGTAGAGCTTGGCCATGCGGGCGTTCTCGGCTTCCGTCTTGACCTTCTCGTCGCGCGCGCGGATCTTCTCTTCGCGTGCGTTCTTGGCGATGCCGAGATTGTCGAGGGTGTGGTTGGCTTCGGCGTTCACGTGCTCCATGTTGAGCACCAGCTCGTGGCCCACGTCGGTCATGCCGACTTTCTTGCCGCCGGCGAAAATCTCGTGGCGGCCGTGCTCTTCGTACCACTTGGTCAGCGTGGCCGTCATGTGCATCTTCTCAATAATGTTGCGCCAGCCCACGCCGGTATTGTAGGCGCAGAAGCTGATTTCGCCTTCCTGCGTGGCGTAGGGGATGATGCACTGCTCGGTGCGACGGAAGTCGTAGTTGAACAGATCCTGGAACCACATGCCGGCGATGAAGAGGAAGTTCCAGCGGTCCTGGCGGCGCAGCTTGATGTCCTCGATGGTGCGATCGCCCTTGACGCTGCCGTAGTTCTTGCCGGAGGCGTTGAAGGTTTTGTCCATCTTCTTCATCATGTCGGTGATGCGGAAGTGCGTGGGCGCCTGGAAAGGATCGTAGTTGCGCATGAGCGAGAGGCCGAAGCCGATGACCGAGAGCCACTTGCCGCGGGCGGCATCGTTGACCTTGGCCAGATCCTTGGCCACCTGGCCCATGTTGAGGAAGGCGGTGACGGGAGCGGACTCCTTGGTTTCCTTGTCGATCATGACAGCCATGCCGATGCCGCAGTTGGGATGGCAACCGCAGGAGAGCTGGCCCCACTCTGCGGTGGGCCCGTGCACGAGATCGGCCCAGTCAGAGAAGGTGGACATGAAAGAGATCGGGAACCAATCGCGCGCGGGCTCGCCCATGCCGACCTGCGCCTTGACGTCGTGCGCCATGTGCGAAAGGGTGTAGCGCTGGGCTACGCGGCGCTCCTCGGTGATGTCTTCGTCGCGGCCCGTGAAACTGACCGGCTGGAAGCTGAGGAAGCTGATCTTTTTGGGATTGTCGAGCGCAAATTCGATGATGCGGCCCACCTGCTCGTTGTTGATGCCGTTGACGATGGTGGTGACGGGCACAATCTCGACGCCGGCTTCGTGCAGATTGTTGATGGCCTGGAGCTTGACGTCGAAGAGGTTGCCGACCTTGCGGTGCGAGTTGGCGGCGTTGCCGATACCGTCGAATTGGAGATAAACGTAACGCAGACCGGCTTCGGCAGCGGCACGGCAGAGTTCCTTCGATTTGGCGAACTCAATGCCGTTGGACGCGGCCTGGACGGAGTTGAAACCAACCTTGCGCGAGTAGGCGACAGCGTCAAGGAAGTAGGGCGAGAGCGTAGGCTCGCCGCCGGAGAACTGCACGCTCATCTGCCGCTTGGGCTTCATGGTGATGGCGTTGTCGAGCATGGTCTTGATTTCGTCCCAGGTGAGCTCGTGGACGAAGCCGACCTGATTGGCGTCCATGAAGCAGGGATCGCACATCATGTTGCAGCGGTTGGTCAGATCGATGGTGAGTACCGAGCCGCGGCCGTGAGTGACCGTGGAGGTGCCGTGATGGTGCAGATTCTTGTCGCCTTCGCCGTGGGCGCGCATGTCGCGGCCGGGGAAGCTCTCTTCAAGGTGCTTGAAGAAGACGGGGTCGATGGACATCACGTCTTCGAAATGGCCGTGCTTGGGGCAGTCCTTGACCATCAGGATTTTGCCGTCGCGCTCAATGATCTGGGCCTTGATTTCGCCCACTTTCTCGTTCAGCAGAACTTCGTGGGGCAGCTTGCCGTCGAGAATCTGCTTGCGAATCTCGGGCACGCACTTGGGGCAGAGCGAGTCCGTGGTGCGCGGCCAGCCGAGCGGAGGCTTTTCCTTCTGCCACGACTTCTGCAGGGGCTTGTCGGACCACTTGGGAGTGAACGAGGGGTTGGGGCTGATGCGATTCAGGCGCTCAAAGACAACCCAGGCTCCCTTGGCAGCGTAAACAGCGGCCTTCTCAGCGTACTTGACGGCTTTGGACATGATTGCGGTCTCCTGATTTCGATAATGGGACTTAGAATCGATTCAAAAAAGAACCGCCGGGAGTTCAATCTGGCCCGGCTTCGTAGCTAGAATTCGCGGCCTCGCGGTTTCCCTGGTTGGGGTTCCCGGAGGCTGGTAGGTCATTACGAGGGTAATGCTCCAGGGCGATCCACCCAAGCAGTGTGCAGCGAATGGCGGAAAAGGAGGGTGAATGGGGATTTGGGGGCGGCGAGCGGAAGGGCGATAAAAGAGGCGAATCTTGCTGGGCAACTGATTGTGGCTACGAGGGTTATCGTGTTGATTCCGGAAACAACGGCGCCTCGCCAATCCGCCACCAGCCTACAAGTATTCATCCTACAGGCGGGTCATTTCGGCGTACAATACCTGTCAATTCATAGGTGCTCGATGCACGGATCGCAAGAAATGCCATGAATCCTTATTTGCTTTCATTTTCATCAAGTTTTCAAAAAAAACCGAGTGCTGCAACAGGGATATTGGATTCGATCCGCCGAGCAAGTGACATGGCGATAATCTGCGTTGCCCTTTGTGCAGGCGGATTTTTGTGTCCGCTTGCGCGGGCACAAACGAATGAGTGGACATGGATTAGGGGCGGGGACAGTGCCCCATCGTACGGCGCATTGGGAACCACTGCGGCTACAAATACACCAGGCAACCGCAGCAATGCCGTCACCTGGACAGACAGCAAAGGCAATTTCTGGTTCTTCGGCGGCTATTACGGCGATAACTTCAACGACCTCTGGGAATTTGTTCCCTCAACTGGCGAGTGGACCTGGATGAGCGGGAGCAGCGTGATTACTGGCTTTTGGGGCCAGGCTGGAGTGTATGGCACATTGGGCCAACCGGCTGCGGGAAATGTCCCTGGGGGCCGCTTTGGGGCGAACGGCTGGACCGATAGCAAAGGCAACCTATGGCTATTTGGTGGATGGGGCTGCGAGTCGGATGCCACAAACGGTTTTCCCGAATCTTGTTCTTACAACGATCTTTGGGAGTTCAATCCCTCCACCAGTGAATGGGCATGGATGGGAGGGAGCGACAGTACCGACCAGCCGGGAGTGTACGGCGCCCTCGGAACACCGTCCGCGGCGAATGTTCCGGGAGGCCGCGAAAACGCCGCGAGTTGGACCGATAGCAAGGGCAATTTCTGGCTCTTTGGCGGCTATGGCTACGACTTGAACGGCTCACGGGTCTATCTGAACGATCTCTGGGAGTTCAACCCTGTTTCGGGCGAATGGGCGTGGGTGAGTGGCAGTGACGCGGCCGATGTTGTCGCGGGGTTGAGCCCATACTACGGCTTCAACAACGGGCAACCCGGAGTGTACGGCGCACTCGGATCGCCAGCTAGCGAAAACACCCCTGGAGGCCGAGCAGATCCGGTCGCCTGGACCGATGCCAAGGGAATTCTGTGGCTCTTCGGAGGATATGGAGCCGATTCCGCCGGTGTAATGGGCTACCTCAACGACCTTTGGAAGTTCGATCCCTCCACGAGCAAATGGACGTGGATGGGCGGTAGCAGCACGATTGGAAACTACAGTGGCCCGCTGGGTGCGTACGAAACCTGGATGACGCCCGCCGCCGGGAACCAGCCTGGGGGACGACAGTCCGCGGCCGGCTGGACCGATAGCACCGGCAACTTCTGGCTCTACGGCGGCCGCGGCATGGACTCGTCCGGGACAGCGGGCGAACTCGACGACCTTTGGGAGTTCAACCCTTCCACAAACCAGTGGGCATGGATGGGCGGGGATAGTACGCTTATCCCTCGCGGAAACGGTGAAATAGGTCAACCTCCTGTATACGGCGTGGCGCTAGCGCCAGGTTTTGTAAACACGCCGGGTGGCCGAGACAGCGCCATGAGCTGGACTGACAAGAGCGGCAACCTCTGGTTCTTTGGGGGGTATGGTTTCGATGCGAACGGCTTGGCGCGTCAGTTCAACGATGTCTGGGAGTATCAGCCAAACGCCGGGAACCTGCCGGCAGCCGCCACGCCTTCTCTCTCAATCAACACGGGCAGTTACGCAGCTGGGCAGACGCTGTCCATCTCCGACACGACGCCCGGAGCAACTATCTATTACATCAACGGAGCCGGGACAGCGACGCAGTACACCGAAACATTGACGATTTCCTCGACGGAGACAGTCCAGGCGCTCGCCGTTGCCTCGGGATACGCAAACAGTGCGGTAGCGTCTGCGACATATACTGTGCCCGTTACTGCCACGCCAACGTTCGGCTTACCCGCAGGCAGTTACTCCACAAGCCAGCGGGTTACTATCGCCGACACGACGCCGGGAGCAATCGTCTACTATGCAATCAATGCAGCGCCGACGACCAGCTCCAATGTTTATGGCGGAGCGATCACGGTCTCGGGAACAGAGACTGTCGAAGCCATAGCCGTTGCCCCTGGATACGCGGACAGCGCGATAGCTGCCGCGTCGTACACGATCTGGCCGGCGTCGGCGGTCAACGAATGGGCCTGGATGGGCGGACTCAATACCGGCGCTGAGAACCAGGTGTATGGCACATTGGGAATGCCTGCCGCAGGAAACATTCCCGGAGCCCGCTATCAAGCCTCGACCTGGATTGACAGTAGTGGCAACTTCTGGTTATTTGCAGGCTTTAACGCGACACAGCAGAATGACTTGTGGAAGTTCAATCCCTCGACGAGCGAATGGGCGTGGATAAACGGCAGCATCGCTACGAATTACTGGGTGAACCCGGCCCCATTTGTGGGCCAGAATCAGTCCCAGTCCGGGTCCTACGGCACGCTCGGAACATTTTCTGTCGCAAACGTGCCCGGCGACCGCGAAGGCGCTGCGAGCTGGACGGATAGCAGCGGCAACTTCTGGATCTTTGGAGGTGAGGGCCTGGATGCCACCGGAACTCTTGGAATTCTTAATGACGTTTGGGAATTCAATCCTTCGACGAGCGAATGGGCGTGGATGGGCGGGAGCAGCGCGATCAACGACAGTTGCTTTCTTTATTACTCCAGCGAGTACGCGAATTGTGCACAACCCGGAGTATATGGCACGTCGGGAACACCAGCTACGGGAAACATCCCAGGGAGCCGGGTGGGAGCTACAACCTGGGCCGACAGTAAAGGCAATATCTGGCTCTTTGGAGGCTGGGGCTACGATATTTCGCAACAGCTTCAGTACTTCTTCAACGACCTTTGGGAATTCAATCCCTCGACGAACAAATGGGCGTGGATGGGCGGAAACGGCGCTACTCTAGGGGGCTACTGTTTCATTGATCCCGATCTTATGTACTGGCCGGATTGTGGCCAAGCGGGGGTTTATGGGGCGATGGGAACACCTTCCGCCAGCAGCGTTCCCGGTGGTCGGAGCAACGCCACAGGCTGGGTCGATAACAATGGAAACCTTTGGCTTTATGGCGGCTGGGGCTTCGACGCCAACGGCAATTTTGGCAACGAAGGCTATCCTGACGATCTCTGGGAGTACAACACCTCCACCAACAAATGGACCTGGATGGGCGGCAACAGCACGATTCCCATCGGCTGCACATATCTTAACGACGAATGCGTTTTCTCCACTATCACGGGCACGTTGGGGACACCCGCCGCGGGGAATTTTCCCGGGCCAAGATTTCAGAACTCCAGTTGGAAAGACAGCAGCGGGAACTTCTGGCTCTTCAGCGGCGCTGCGAACGATCTATGGGAGTTCAATCCCTCTGCAAATGAGTGGGCGTGGATGGGAGGAAGCACCACGCTGGCTTCAACAGGAGTCTTCGGCACATTGGGAGAGCCCGCTTCCGGAAACAACCCTGGGAAACGAATTGCGGCTGCAGATTGGATCGACAGTAGTGGCAATCTCTGGCTCTTCGGAGGCGAAACCGCCTCTAGTGAATATGACAATGATCTTTGGAAGTTTGTTCCCTCAGCACCTGCGCCCGTACCAGGGTTTGCGGTAGAGGATTTGAATTATCAGGGATTTAACAACGTAGCGACGTTCACTATTCAGGCAGGAACGACCGGCACTACCACCATCAACACGATAGTAGCCGGTGGGTTTAATAGTCCAATCACCTTGAGCGCCGTCGGATTGCCGAGCGGCATCACGGCAAGCTTTAGCCCGAGTTCGATTACGGGGTTTGGCACATCGACCGTGACATTTTCAGTGGGTCTGGGCGTTGCGCAAGGAAACTACACGCTTACCGTGGCCGGATCGAGCGGCAATGTTACAGAAACGACGACAGTAACATTGACTGTAACGGCCGCGCCTCCGGCAACCTATACCTTTGCTGCTTCACCGACTTCGCTGACCATCTACTCCGGCGCGCAAGGAACCTCGACCCTCACGGTGACGCCGCAGTACGGGTTCAACTCCGCGGTCAGTTTTGCGTGCTCGGGACTGCCGGCCAATGCATCCTGCTCTTTCAGTCCCACGACAGTGACGCCTTCAGGCGCAGCCGCGACGACGCAACTCACGATTGCGGTGAGCGCGCAGGCGATGGCTGTTCAGCCCCGCCCGGGTCCGTTCTTTCCTGCAACCGCAATTGCGGCTGCGGTTTGCATGTTCGCCTTCAGACGGCGGCGCGCCGTGCAGTTTGGATTGGCGCTGGCCGTTATCTTCGCCGGTATGGGCTTGCTCTCCGGTTGCGGCGGAGGCGGAACTGGCGGCGGCGGCGGCGGTGGTGGGGGCGGATCAACGCCGGTCACCTCGACGGTGACCGTTACCGCTACGTCAGGGTCAATCCAGCAGATTGCCACGTTGACCCTCACGGTGAATTAACGCGCACGCCGCCTGTCGTCGGGTCGCGCGCTCAATGCAATGTGTTGTCAGCGTGAGGGTCTGGGTTTTCGACGCGCGGCCGCTGGCTAATTCCCCGACTTGTAGAACGCTTCTCCATCGACCGTTATGGTCGTCTGGTTGACGTAGATCACGCTCCAACGAATGTGCCCGGGCTGGAGAGGCATGGGGTATTGCAGATCCAGAATCCCGCCTTTGGCCGAGGGGGTCTCCCACTTGCAGGTGCCGGACCACTTGGCCTTGCCGTTGACGAGGAAGCCACAGACACCGTTCTGCTCTACCACCAGGCTATTGGTCTTGCCCTGATTGACCCAGTTGCCGATCGGCGGCGGAGCGGCTTGTGCCCTGGCGGATTGGATGCTCATCACGCCCAGCAGCATGCATGTCAAAGCCAGGCAAAGCGTACTCAAAGAGAAGGACCTGCGAACGCGTTTCATTTTCTCGAATAACCTCCGTTGCGCCTGATGAAACCTGCATGGGTTGAAACCTGCATGGCTGGGGGACGGGCACTTGTGATGTGAATTTACCACGACCATGCGGCCGAACGACGCCCATGTGCTGCCGCGCTGCCCGCCGGTTGTCAGTTCACCGTGAGCGAGAACGAGGTGGAGTGCTGGAGGGAGCCGGAGATTGCATTTACGGTGATGGTGTACGTGGCCGACTGCGGAGTCGATGAGACGCCGCCGGAAGTTTCGCCACTGCATCCGTTGAGGAGGCTGAGCCCGATCGCGCCGACCGCGATCAGCGGAAGGATCTGGAAAAGCCGGCGTCTCTTCCAGCCGATGCAGCAAACCAGAGCCGCAAGCGCAGTGATGGGAAACAGCGGACTCGCGGGGCGCCGGACGACTGCCATCGATACGCTCGTGGTGACATCCAGCGCGGTGGAGGCCACACCGGCCGACGGCGTCACGGTTTGCGGAGAGAAGACGCAGGTGGCCCCGGAAGGCAGCCCCGAGCAACTGAAAGAGACCGTGGAATTAAAACCATTCGCGGGCGTGACCGAGATCGAAGTGGATCCGTATTGCCCGGCGGTTACGGTGGACGATGCCGGAGTTGCCGCGATGGAGAAGTCCGGCGCCGGTTGGGCGACCGCGCTGCCTGGCTGATATTCCCACAGGTCGTTGAGAATCCCATAATCTCCCTTGCCGTCGAAGCCCTCGCCGCCAAAGAGCCAAAGGTCTCCGCTGTTGTCGGCCCAACTGACTGCCCCAGCTCGGCCTCCGGGATTGTTCCCGGCGCCGGGTGTCCCCAATGTGCCGTAAACACCGGGCTGTCCGTAGACGCACCCGCCATCACCCGTGAAGCAGCTCCCCACTGTGCTGCTTCCACCCATCCATGCCCAAAAGCCGGTGGAAGGACTGAATTCCCAAAGGTCATTGAGGAAGCCGCTCATGCGTTGAGCGTCGATGCCCTCACCTGCAAAGAGCCAGAAGTTGCCTTGCCGGTCAGTCCAACTCGAAGCACCCAGGCGCCCTCCGGGGATGACTCCGGCCGCGGGCGTCTCAAGAGCGCCATACACGCCGGGCTGGTCAATGGCGCTGCCTCCGCCCATCCATGTCCATTCATTTGAGGAAGGGTTGAATTTCCAAAGGTCGTTGAACGGGCCGGTGGTGACTCCGGCTGGAGGGTAACCCTCACCTCCGAAGAGCCATAAATTGCCGCTCGCGTCGGTCCAACCCGCAGCGTAGCTACGGGCACCGGGAATGTTGGCGGCGGCGGGGCTTCCTAAAGTTCCATACACTCCAGGGGCGGCGGGGCTGTTCCCAGGCGGCGCGCTGCTACCGCCCATCCATGTCCATTCGTTGGTGGCAGGGCTGAATTCCCAAAGGTCGTTGAGCGGGTTCTGGTTTCCGTTGGCGTCGTAACCCCCGCCCCCGAATAGCCAAAGATTGCCGCCCGCGTCGGTCCAGGTGACTGCCCCAGTTCGGGCTCCGGGAAGGTTGCCGGGGGCGGGTGTTCCCAGCGTTCCGTAAATGCCGCCGCGGACATTAAAACAACTTCCGGTACCGCCCGGAGTGTCGTCGCAGTAGGTGGCGATGTTGCTTCCGCCCATCCAGGTCCACTCATTTGTGGAAGGATTGAATTGCCAGAGATCGTTAAGGAAGCCATTGTTGCCGCTGGCGTCGGCTCCGGTGCCACTAAAGAGCCAAAGATTGCCGCTCTTGCCGGTCCATGTCTCCGCAGAGGCGCGAGCTCCGGGAAAGTTTGCAGCGGCAGGTGTTCCCAGTGTGCCGTAAACGCCGGGCTGGCTCGCATTAACGGTTCCGCCCATCCAGGTCCATTCATCCGTCGAAGGACTCAACTCCCATAAGCCGTTTGAGACGCCGTTGCCGACCGTGTTGCCATCGCCGCCAAAGAGCCAGAAATTGCCGTTGCGGTCGGTCCAACTCGAGGCCCAAAAGGTCGATCCGGGGATGTTTCCGGCCGCGGGTGTTCCCAGCGTGCCGTCAACTCCGAACTGCCCGGCGCTGTTGCTGGCAGAATTGCTTCCGCCCATCCAGGTCCACTCGTCAAGGGCCGTGGTCTGCGCACGGGCGGACGGCAAGACGGTTGCAAGTCCAAAGACGAATCCACACAGCGGTCCCGGCAGCAAACAGAACTTTCTGGTTCGCATAGGAGCACCCCCAGGCGCTGGTTTTACGAGAAATGATACGCTTGATTGAAAGCTTGTGGATGTGAAACTTAGTGCGCCGGCGCAGCGGGAATTTTTGCGGCCGCGCGCAGCGTGTTTCAAAAAAATACTTGTGTATATCCCTGTTGTAATCCCTCAGGGGCTAAAGCCCACCTCTATCTTTTGGGGCTTTTTCGGCCCGACTGAAGTCGTGCCCTTGTTACAAAACTGATTCCTGAAACACGCTCCAGGAAGACAGCCGCCGCTCACTGCGCCGAGTTGTCGGTGCGCGCCACCTGATTGATGACGCGCTGGATGATGACCACCTGGACGTGGACGTGGCGGGCTACGTCGGGCAGGAACTCGGTGACAAAGTTGTCGATGGGAGCCGTGGCGAGGCCGATGGCGTAGCGCTCGGTGCTGGCGCTGAGCCGGGTTTGCTGGCCGGGGACATAGAGATTGCCGATGGCGTCGTCGATGGCGAAGCCGGCGAGATCGGCGAAGTTGATCATGCCGCGGCCGTTGTCGCCCTGCGTCCAGGCAATTTGCGCGATGCAATGGAAGATGCGGCGGGGAATGCCGGCGTTGGGCATGCGGTGGTAATGCGGGTCCTGGTGGACGAGAGAGGGAATGAGAAAGGTGCCGAAGAATTCGCCGGTCAAGTCCTGGGTGAAGCTGACACCGACGTAGCGGCCCCAGCCGGGAAAGCCGGGGCCGTAGGGCGAATGCGAGTTGGCGGCGACGGAGATGCCGGCTTCACCGGCGATGGTGAGCAGGTTGAAGGGGTCGAGCAGGTTGTGTCCCGCGAGCAATGCTTTTTCCTCGGGCGTGAGGGGTTTGACTTCAGGGCCGTTGAGGAATCGGGCGTACCAGTAACTCATGGGCAGGAAAGGCACGCAGACCTTGGTTTCGACGGCGGTTGCACCCGCGGAGCGATCGACACCGGTCAATCCGTAAACGGCCATGGCGCGCATGGAGGCGGTGGCGATCATGGTTGCGCCGGTGTTCTTGATGAGGCAGGGTTCGGCGAATTGCTCAGCGAGTTGATGCAGAGCCGCGGCTGGGTTCGGTGCAGAGGAAGTTTGCGGCGGGGCTTGCGGCGTGGATTGCGCGGAAGTGTCGAGTGAAGCAGTGGGACTAGCCGCTTGCGCAACCGCGGAATGGGTCGCGATCGGGGCAAGCGCCAGAGCGAGCAGGGGGAGAAGCAAGAGACATGAGTGGCCTGCGCGCGAGGGACGGTCGTGGTTCGCGATTCCGATGTGAAGTGAACCTCGGCCTGCCATGCGCTGGACCTTCTTCATGGAATTCACAAGGCAATGCGGCCCGAAGCCGGGAGGATCGACCGGCAATCGACAGCATAAAGACACAAGAATACTGCGTGCTCTGACTTTTAGGACGCAAATCGAGGGCAAAGGTTGCATGGCCGGACGATGCCGGCAAGTCAAGTTGCAACCCCTGGTCTCCAAATGCGAGGGACCAGGTTGGCCCAATGTTTGTCTTGAGTGGAAGGCGGCAGGGCAATTACGGCGGATTCTTGGCCACCTGGTTGATGACGCGCTGCACAAAGATCACGTGCGTGTGGATGTGGCTGGCGATCGAGGGCACGAACTCAGTGATGAAGTTGTCGATGGGCGCCGTGGCGAGGCCAACGACATACCGCTCGGCATCGGCGCTGAAACGCGTCTGCAAGCCGGGCACATAGAGATTGGAGATGGCGATGTCGAAGACGGGCGCGACGATCTGAGAGTAGTTGAAGGTGTTGCGGCCACTGTCGTCATTCTGCCAGAAGGTCTCGTCGATGCAATGGAGAATGCGGCGCGGGATGCTGAGATCGGGCCGGCGGTGGTAGTGCGGATCGGTGTGGGTGATGGAAGGAACGAGGAAGGTGCCGAAGAACTGATCCGTCATGTCCTGCGTGAGGTTGGTTCCGGACAGCTTGGCCCAGCCGTCGACGCCGGGGCCGTAGGGCGTGTGCGAATTGACGGCGACTTCGAAGCCGGCTTCACCCACGATGGTGCCGAGATTGAAGGGGTTAACGATGTTAGTCACGGCGAGGCGAAACTTTTGCTCGGTCGAGAAGCGCATCACGTTGGGGCCGGTCACAAAGCGGTCGTACCAGTCGATGGCCTTGAAACGGGTGCAGACCGTGGACTCCACCGCGGTGGAGCCTGCGGTGCGCTCGGTTTCTCCCACGCCGAGCACGGAGACCGCGCGCAAGCCGCCCGTGGCGATCATGGACGCGCCGGAGTTCTTGATATCGCAGGGGTCAAGCGGCTTTTCCGCTTTGGCGGGTTTTTGGGACGTGGGAGCTGGGGCTGCGGGCTGCGCCGGTTCGGCTGCGGGCGCGGGTGGAGTTTGCGCGACTGCGCAGTGGCTGGCGCTCAGAGCCAGCCCAAAAACGAGTATCGCGCCGAGCAGAATGTGGCCGCAGCCAAGTCTGCCACGTGCCCACGAGCCGCATCCAATTCCTAAGTGGAACGCATGGTCTTTCAAGGGATTCGGAACCTCGCTGACTGAAGTACCTTCGATTCGCTAAACCCGAGAGCACAACGACCGGCTGGCTGACGATGGGAATGAAGGAGGACGCCAATGGAACAGCCGGAACATGGACCCGGAAATCCCGGAGGCCGAATGGCGGCGCAAGAGGAAAGCGGCAAATAACGAACGCCGCGGCCCAGAAGGTTCGCCGCATTGGGGTCTGCCGACCCTTCCCCAGACGGCGGGTGAGTGGGGGATTATGACTCTAGGCAATCATGCGGAATGGACCTGCATGCGTCAATAGTAATTTTCACGGTTCCCGCACAATTTTTGAGGCATTGACTCAATCCGGGCGGGCAAGCAGACTTTGGACAGGTCAGATGTTATAGTTCACCGGCGAGGAGAGGCTGCCATGAGCACCAACAACACACCCAACGGGGGCGGGCCCAGTATCGGCCAGCGCATTGACGAAGCGATCGAACTGATTGAGATGGAGCTGCGCCACGCAGTTACCTATGTGAATGACGCAGTGATCCCGCAGGTGCGGCGCGAGTCCATTTCGGCCATGCGGACGGCCGCCGATACGCTGCGTACTCTGGCCGACCGGTTTGAACAGCGCAGCAGCACGGCTGGCGGCGGACGCAGCAAGCCGCCGGAAGAATCTCCACGGGGCCCTTCCGGAGAATCGCGCAGTTGAAGAACCCCATGCCTGTTTTGCAACGACGCCGGGGCCCGGCGGAATGGGCGGCGCGGACGCGCGCGTCGCTGGGGCCGGTTTTGCTGGGGTCGGCGTTTCTAATCCCCACATCGCTGATATTGACCGGCTGCCACCATAAAAACGCGGCGCAGATTGCGCCGCCGCAGGCGCTGCCGCCCCACGCCCAGCAGCCGCCCGCACCCGCAACCAGCCAACCGAGCACGAAGATTCCCATGACGCCGGTGCCACCGGGAGGGGTGAGCGAAGAGGATCTGCAGTTTGTGGCCACGCACCAGCCCATCCTGAGCGAGGTGGGCCTGGCCACGTGGTACACCGCGCCCTACAAGGGCCGCAAGGCCGCCAACGGCGAGGTCTTTGACGACAACGCGCTGACGGCGGCGCATCGCACGCTGCCCATGGGGTCGCTGATTGTGGTGACGAATTTGAAGACGGGCCAGTCGAGCGCCATGCGCATCAGCGATCGCGGCCCGTTTGTGGCCGATCGCATGATTGACCTGACGATTGCTTCGGCGAAAGCAGTGGGTGTTTACCGCGCCGGCCTGGCGCAGGTGCGACTGGATGTGTACCAGACGCCGAGGCCGATCAATACCGGCGGTCGCTGGTGCGTGCAGATCGGCGCTTTCCACAATGAGAGCGATGCACTCGATCTGAAGCAGCAACTGATCGAGCTTTATCCGGGCGCGAATGTGATCGAATTTCCCGGCGAGAACAGCTTTTGGGTGCGCATCCGGCCGCAGGGCGACGACCGCGCCATGGCCGCTTACATTGCGCGGCACGTGCAGCCGGTGGAAGGCGATGCGTATTTGACGAGGCTGGATTGAGACAGCGGGTCAGCGAGTCAGCAAGTCAGCGGGTCAGCAAGGCAGCGGGTCAGCGAGTCAGCGGGCGGTTGCGCGACTGATGCGCCCGTGCGTCGGCCTATACTTGGGCGGAAGTGCGGAGAGCGACGCTCCTCGTTGCTGACTTTCGGGCTCGCCGACTTGCTACCTGAGCAATTCCGACGCCGCCCACAGAATCGGTTCCTGGCCGTGGAAGTCTCCGGTGCGACGCTTGCGCTCGAGGTAATACTCGAGATCGTTCTTCTTATTCGTGCCCTCGCAAATATTGGTCACGTCGTTGTTCTGATCGATGAAGCCGGTGACTGCGATCCAGGCGCGGCGCGCGGCGGGGCCGTAAGTGGGCCCGTCGAGCCAGCCGTTCTTGACGCCGGTGATGAGCGCGAAGGTGAACATACCGGAGCTCGAGCTCTCTTCCCACGCTTCGTCGTGATCGATGAGTTGACGCCACATGCCGTCCGAGGTCTGGTACTTGAGCAGGGCGGCCATCATGAGCTTGTAATCGGCCATGATGCGCGCGCGTTGCGGATGATCGGCGGGCAGTGTGCGCAGCATTTCGGTCATGCCGGCGGCTACCCATCCATCGCCGCGGCCCCAAAAGAAAGGCACATCGGGCGCGTGATAGAAGAGGCCGTTGGGCTGCTGCAGCTTGTCGAGATAGGCCACCATTTCGTGGGCGTCGCGGTCGAGATATTTTTTGTCGCCCGTGGCGCGGTAGGCCTCTAACTGCAGGATCGTGAGCATGTACATATCGTCGATCCAGTAGCGGGTTTCATGCGAGAGGCCGTCGGGCTGGGGATCGATCCATTGCTTGTCGGCGAAGGAGAGCCCGTATTCGAGATACCTCTTGTCCCTGGTCTGGATGGCGATTTCGAGGGGCACGATGCCGAAGATGGCGTCGTCGACGTGATCGCGCATGGGAATCAGCGCCTCTTCCGAGCCGCCGGGGAAGAGGGGATTGAATTTCTTGATCAGCTTGTCGCGCAGATCGGTGTCGTGGGTGAGATCAGCAAAGGTGAGCGCGCCGTACCAGGTTCCGACTTCGCCGTAGAAGATAGTGCCCGGGCTGTGCTGATGCGGGCTGGTGACGAAGTGCTCGGCGAGCGCCTTGCCCACTTCCTGCGGCGAGCGCCCCGCGGGCCAGTTGCTGAAGTAATCCTGTTGCGCGGGGAGGGCAGCGGCAGGCAAAAGCAACACAAAAGCTGCAATTTTCAAAACGGCGTTCATGCGCATTCCTCGAAGTTTGGGTGATGAGTTGAAGCTCAAAAATAGTGCATGACGATGATAGCGCCCGGGGCGCAGGCCCAAATGGGAAGGATGGAGTTTCGGCGATGAAGTATTGGCAGATTCTCCCACCCTTTTCCGCAAAAGGCGCGGAAAAAGGATGGGGCACGGATGCAATATTCAGCGACTCCCGGTTTGCGCGGCGACGTAGGCGGGATCAATCGACGCGCGCACGGCTGCCGAGAATCCCTCCCAGGTGCAGGAAAGGTCCTGACGGCTGCAGCCGGGAACGAAGATGGGCGCGATGGCGGGCGGATTGGCGGGGGTGAGGGCATCCGCGTTGCGCATCTGCTCGAGAGTTTGCGCAATGTATTCGAGGCGCACAAAAGGCTTGCCGCCAACGGGCGGACGCCAGAGCTCGAAGAGCAATGCGCCGCCGGGAGGCGTATCGTTGGCACGGCCGTCAGAAACCCAATCGATGTGGAGAGCGCCAGCCACGGTGACGATGTTGGTGTCGTGGCCGACCAGGATCACGAGGCGGTCGCCAGGCTTGCCGAGCGCGCCGGGAACGGCGGCGTCCCCGCCGTTCACACTTTGCTGCATGGTTTTGAGGATGCGGTCAAGAAGCGTTGAGGCATAGATGCGCGCGATCGCCGGCGTGCGTTTGGTATAGTCCCAGTTTGCACTGTTGACCTGCATGATGGCGCGCAGGGTTGCGCTGTCGAGGCAGCCCCAGCCGGTATCGGCGTGGCTCATGCCCTGCGTGTATTCGAGGAGCAGATTTTCGGCCATGGTGGCGGCGGAGGAGACCGGACCGTGCAGAGCGGCGGGACTGTCTCCGGAGCCGGGCGCGAGCGTGGCGGGAATGGCGAAGATCGAAGTGCGTTGCGCGTTTGCGGGGGCGTGGCCGCAACCCGCCAACACGCGGTCGATCAGGGTCAACTGGGGACGAAACAGTTCGGTGAGGTTGTTGGGATTGCCACCGATGCGGCCGGCGACGGCCGCGGTAGCCAAAGCCGCGTCGGGATGGGCGGCGCCGGACTCGATGGGCCGGAAGAGCGGATCGTTTTTGCCCTCGGACTGCGCGTGCACTGCGATGGTGCAGCCGGGAAACATGCCTTCAGCGAGGGCTTTGCCGGTTTCGCGCGTGCGCTGGTCGGAATCGGCGACGATGGAGACGTGGGCTGCGCCGGCGCAGCCGGTGGGGGCGAAGAGGTTCTGGCTCGCGAACCGGGCGCGGTCCCAGGCCCCGAAGAGTTTCATTAATTGATAGCCGTGGGCAGTGAGATCACCGGGGGGCACATCCCACGCGGGCCAGGGCGCGGCGGCGAATGGGCCGTACTGTGCGGAGTTGGCCATGGGCGCGCGGACGCCGTGGCGGCTGAGCACGACGACAAGTTGCAGGTCGGCATCGCGAGTTAGGGCCGGGGGCACAGCAGATTGTGCCGCAGCCAGCGGGAAGAGCGGAAAAGAAGCCAGGGCGAAGACGAAAACTCGAACGGCGGCGCGCATGTGATCGTGAAGAACTCCCAGAGAAAAGTGTAGCGGGCGCAGGCCGTGGTGCGATGCCTGCGGGATGAATTCTGCGCGAAATGCGGCGCCATCTTCGACGCACGAAGCATGGCCATGCCAGCCGGGCGCTTGCAGGCAGACGAAAGACGACTCGATGCTTATGGCCTCTGAGATGATGCTCAAGAGCTGTAAGAATGCGTTCAATCGGGTTGAGTCAAGCTGTTTATTGGCGAAACCATCAACAACGTCGCCAACTACCCGGCGGTCAGCGCCACCGGCTTGCCTTCTGTATGCTATCTTTTCGGATGGCGAGGCGATTGATGCCAATTTGCGCGGTGTTCTGCTTTTGCCGCAGCCGGAGATTTTCTTTGTGACAAATCACTCCTGGTCTCAACAGGCCTTTTTTCCCGCTTGGCGGCTTGGCGAATGCTCTCTCTGGATTCTTCGTCAGATCCCGCGCTTCAGGCTCGTTGCCGCTGCGTGCTGCATGGCTGGGGTTTTCCTTGCCGGTATCCTGTTCGTCCAAGGCGTCCCGGCGCAATCGACGCCACACCTGACGCATGAGCACGGGGCCACTCAGATCGTTGTCGACGGGAAACCGTTTCTGGTCAGGGGCGGTGAATTGGAGAACTCCTCGGCCTCGAGCGTGGCTTATCTCGACACGATCTGGCCCAACGTCGTGGCCATGCAATTCAATACCGTCCTGGCCCCGGTCTACTGGCAGTTGATTGAGCCGCAGGAGGGGGACTTTGACTTCAGCACCGTCGATGGCCTGGTGCGCGGCGCGCGAGCGCACAATGTGAAGTTGGTTCTGCTCTGGTTTGGCACCTGGAAAAACAGCATGTCGTGCTATGTCCCCGGCTGGGTCAAGCGCGACGAGAAGCGTTTTCCCCGCGCAACGCGATCGGATGGGAGCAGTCTCGAGATTCTCTCCGCGCTCGGCCCCGACACATTGAAGTCCGATTCCGCGGCATTTGCTGCCCTGATGAAGCATCTGAAAGACATCGATTCCGTGAACCAAACGGTCATCATGGTCCAGGTTGAGAACGAGGTCGGAATGATTCCCGAGGCGCGGGAACATAGCGCTTTGGCGAACGCGGCTTTTCTGTCTCCGGTTCCGGCAGGGTTAACGGACTATCTCGCGAAAAACCGCGATTCGCTTGCGCCGCAACTCAGGGATGCGTGGGCAAGCCACGGATTCAAGACGGGCGCCAGCTGGCCGGATACATTCGGCCAGGGGATCATGACGGACGAGTTATTTACCGCCTGGACCGAAGGGCGCTTCACCGGGCAGGTAGCGGCTCGCGGAAAAGCTGTCTATCCACTTCCCATGAACGTGAACGCTGCGCTGGTGCGGCCCGGAAAATTGCCCGGGCAGTATCCGAGCGGCGGACCTCTGCCGCATTTGTTCGACATCTGGCATGCCGCAGCGCCCGCCATCGATTTACTCTCTCCCGACTTGTACTTTCCGAATTTTGTGGAGTGGGCCAAGCAGTATGTTCGGCCCGACAATCCCCTCTTTATCCCCGAGACGGGCCGGGTTGACGCTGCCGAGATGTCAGCCAATGCGTTTTACGCGTACAGCGGGCTCAATGCCATGGGATTTTCGGTGTATGCGCCGGAATTCATGAAAGCCCCGGAACAACAAGCTCTGGGTGACGCCTACGCGATCATCGACCAGCTCACGCCGCTGATTCTCGCGAATCAGGGAACGGGGCGAATGATGGGCATTCGCGCGCCCGCGCAATTCGACGGAACCGTGGATCTGACACCGCAGCAGTTCACGCTGGGTGATTACACATTCCGTGTCGACTTCAGAGAGCCGGCGCCGATATCGGTGGGAGCCAAGGTCGAGACAGATTCGCCTGGAGCCCACGGCGGTTTGATCATCCAGCTCGACGCAGACGATTTTCTGGTTGCGGGCACGGGAATGATCGTCACGTTTGGAGTCAGCGGCGGAGAGAAACCTGTTGCGGGGATCGATGCGATATGGGAAGGGAACTTTGTGCAGGGAGTTTGGACGGCGGGACGGAATCTGAATGGCGATGACGACAATCAGGGGCGCTACCTTCGCATGCCGAGAGATAAGTTCACAATCCGGCGCGTTCGCCTCTATCGTTACTAAAGAAGGATTCAGCAGAGGAAACGGCTCTGCCCGCATCAGGATCATCTGGGCTGCGCAGGAATCCGAAGTCAGCCCGATTTCGAAGGTCGCGATCGATGGGCGAAACTGAAACGTCAACCCGACCCCGCCGCGCCGTGGCCTCCAGCGAGACCGCGCGCGAGATCAATCGCGACATTCTTCTGCATGCCATCCATCTGCACCAGCCAGTGAGCCGGGCCGACCTGGCGCGGCTGACCGGGCTGCAGCCCAGCACGGTATCGGTGATTATCGGGCAGCTTATCGACGAGGGATGGGTGCTGCCGGGGACGCTGGGCCGGTTGCCGCGCGGGCGACGGCCCACCTATGTAACGCTCAACGACCGGCATGTGACGCTGGCCATCGATCTGCGGCCGGGAAAGGCCAACCTGGCTGTCGTGGACATTAACGGCAAGATTCTGGGCCGGGAAGCGGTCCCCTACGAGATCAAGGCCGGCTCCACGGCCGATGAGGCCAGGGCGGCCATTGCGCAGATCGCCCAGGCGGCGCGCTCGTTGAAAGCGGCCTTCGAGGACCGCGTCTTCCAAGGGTTGGGCGTGAGCGTTTCAGGCCGCGTGGACCAGAAGACGCATCGCCTGGTGTTTTCGCCGAACGTGCCCTGGGGCCAGATCGATCTGCATGCAGAGCTGCAGAGAGTTCTGGAAACGCCAATCGAGATGGAGAATGCCGCCAACGCCTGCCTGTTCTCGGAGCGCTGGTTCGGGAACTTTTACGCCGCCGCCAACATGCTGGTGGTTTCAGTGTCAGAAGGCATTGGCACGGGAATGCTGGTGGATGGGAGCGTGGTGCGAGGCCGCAACGACATGGCGGGCGAGTTCGGCCACATGACGATCGAGGAGACAGGACCCGTGTGCGGCTGCGGCAACGTGGGCTGCTGGGAGGTCTTGGCCTCAAATAGCGCGGGGTTGCGCTACTATCATGAGCTGGCGCCGGAGACCACGCTTGCGAGCTTTCAGGAGTTGCTGAACCTGGCCCTGGCGGGCGACCTGCGCGCGCTGCGCGCCATCGACAAGATGATGACCTACCTGGCGCGGGGATTGACCATGCTGGTTGCCGGCCTGGCTCCGGAGGCGATCATCATTGTGGGCGACTGCACGGCGCTGTGGCCGCGCATCTGCCCGCTGCTGGAGAGCCAGCTGATTGCCAAGTCGATTACGCCGCACACGCCGCGCGTGGTGGCGGCCATGGATGGCGATGCTGCGCGCCTGCGCGGCGCCGCAGCTCTGGTGCTGCACAAGGTTCTCTTCGGACAGGCCGACTTCGCTCCGCAACCGATGCGCGGCGGCGTGCGTCCCAAGGCAGAGCCCGAGCCCATGCCCGCGTAGAACTTTGCTTCGCCCCGTATCATAGCTGACGGGAAACCTACGGGAGAAAAGCAACCATGAGAGTTGGAGTGATCGGGACAGGCGCCATTGCCTGGAAACACGCGCAGGCCTACAAGAACATCGGCTACCAGATTGCGGCGTGCACCGACCGCACCGAAGACAAAGGGCGGAAGTTTGCCACGGCGTGGGACGCGGAGTTTGTGGCCACTCCGGAACAACTGAGCCAGCGCGCGGACGTGGATTTTCTCGATCTCTGCACCTTTCCCGGCTACCGGCTGGCCGCGGTGGAGCTGGGCGCGAAGTACGGCAAGCATGTGCTGGTGCAGAAGCCGATGGCCGTGGATTTGGAAACCGCGGCGCCCATGATCGCAGTGGCGCGCAAGGCCGGCATTCAACTGGGCGTGGTGAGCCAGCACCGCTTTGACGATTCGACACTGTTTCTGAAGCGCGCGCTGGCCGCGGGGCGGCTGGGAACGATTCTCCAGGCAGACGCCTACGTGAAGTGGTATCGCACCGACGAGTACTACGCGCGGCCGGTGAAGGGAAGCTGGGCCGGCGAGGGCGGCGGCGCGCTGATCAGCCAGGCCATTCATCAGGTGGACGTGCTGCTCTCGCTTGTCGGCGCAGTCGACGTGGTTTTTGGTTACTGGCGTCTGGGCGCCATTCACAAAATCGAGTCGGAAGATCTGGTGTGCGCCGTGCTGAATTATTCGTCGGGCGCGCTGGGCGTGATTCAGGCTTCGACCGCACTGTGGCCGGGCTACCCGGAACGGATCGAAATCCACGGCACCAAGGGAAGCGCGATCGTAACCGGCGACCAACTGACCACGTGGGATGTGCGGGACGACGAGGGCGAGCCCGCGCCGGTTGCGCTCGAGGCCAAGTCGGGCGCGTCGGATCCGATGGCGATTTCTCTAATCCCTTTTGAGCGGCAACTTGCCGATTTTGGCGAGGCGTGCCAGGCCGGCCGCGCGCCGGCGTCGTCGGGCATTGACGGATATCGTGCGCTGCAACTGGTGCGGAGCATCTACACGTCCTGCGCCGAGGGACGAAAAGTGAAGATTCCGGCGGTCGAGCTTTAGGCTGCGGACTGCTGATTCACGCAGCCCGCTCTGAGCGGAGGTTATTAGCGCATGGAGCAAGTGCAATCATTACAAAGAGATGCGCTTAGCGCGATGAACCAGAAGCAGGAATCCTGATATAATTCGAGATACAAACAAAATATGAACAACTCAGCCATCGCCACCTACCCCGACCTCACGCAGGACGCTTTTGTCGTCAGCAATCCTGACCTGGATCTGAGCCCGATGACGGGAATGACCAGGAAGCACTACATCGAGTGCGCGCAGTATGTCCTGGGACGGGCCTTCCGGCACGTGCAGTCTTTTGATCAGCCGATCATTTTTCCGCTGGTGCCGGGCAAATCCTATCCCCAGCCGAATGGCCCGGAATGGCGCGTTCGCTCGTTCGAGTTCGAGGCGTTGGAGAGGACGTTCAACCTTGCGGCGCCGCTGATCCACGTCGATCCCGAAATCTCGATCGGCGACATCAAGCTTCGGGACTACTATTGCCATCATTTTTACAACGCGCTTACGCCCGGGCACGCAAACAGCCTGCCGCTGCCCGAGGATCTGCCCGACGCGACCTACCAGTTCACGTGCGAGTTCGGCGGATTGACGAAGACGCTGCTGCTGATGCCCGATGTGCTGTGGCCGCACTTGACCCAGCAACAGCGTGACGCAATGGCCGTGACCATTTCCAAGTGGGCGCATCACCGGACTACGCAGAACAACTGGCGGCTCTTTAATATTTGCGCGCTTTCGTTTCTGAAAAAGCACGGCTACGCCATTGACGACGATCTGCTCAAGAGCCACCTGATGTGGATTGCGTCGTACCACGCAGGCAACGGCTGGTATCTGGAGCAAAGTTACAACTACTACACGATCAGTCTTTTTGTGGTCTACGGCACCATCTGGAGCCGGGCTTTCGGCCGCGAGCACTATCCGGAGATCGCCGCGGTGCTGGAAAGAAGTTTCGCGGAGCTGTTTCAGACCTACGCCAACTTTTTCGGACGCAACGGCTTCATCAACATGTGGGCGCGCAGCATCTGCTATCGTTCCTGGATTTCGGGCGGCTTCCCGGCGTCTTTCCTGCTCGCGACCAAACCGCCGTTCAATGCCGGATGGGCGCGGCGCTTGTGCTCCGGATCGATCCTGCAGTTCACCGGCCGGAAAGATTTCTACCAGAACGACATTCCCAGCCTGGGTTTTTACGGCCATCGGGAATTCGCGATTCAGAGCTACAGTTGCCCGGCGAGCCCGTTCATCATGTTTCTGCCTTTCATCTGCCTCGCCCTGCCGGAAGACGCGCCTTTCTGGACGGCCAAAGAAAACGACGGCATGTGGGAGGAACTGGGCAGGCAGTCAAAGAGAACGGTTCTGGAAAGACCGGGGATTGTCCTTGTCAACCATGGCGGCAGCGGGAGTTCGGAGATCGTCTCCGGGAAGGTGTACGACGACGATCACAACTATTCCAAGCTGGTGTTCAATACACATTTTCCCTGGGAGAACCACAATCCCAAGGGCGGCACATCGCAGGAGTACAGCTTCCGCAGCCTGGACCCGCGCGACCTGCGCGGCGCCGACATCAATTTTTACCTTACCGGCCGCAGCGTGGATAACACGGCAGCGAAGAGCGGCGCGTACGTGACTTCGCAGAGCATTTTGTTCAACGGCGTGCGCAATGGAGTGCTCTACCGGCAGTTGATCCTGCGCAAGCCGCCGAACAATGGCGTCGGCTACCTCATCGACCTGGCCGAGATCACCGTGCCGGGCGGCGTGGTGCGCGTGGACCGCTGCCGCCTCGCCTTCGAGCACGAGCTTACGCTGGGCCATTTCGGTCTGCCCCACATGGACGGCGAAAGCGCAATCGTGCACGCCTTCGAGAGGGGCACGGAGCGCGGCATCACCGCCGCCATTCCCGGCCGGCAGGCGGCGCTCATCGCCTACTCCGGGTGGGACCAGGTCGAGAGCCAGGTGCATCGCGGTTTCAATGCCGAGGCGGACGAGAGCACGGTGTTGTACGTCCACCGCAAACGCACCGCCCAGAATCCGCCGGTGGAGTTGATGATCACCGCCCTGCTGCACAAGACGGACGATACCGCCTGGACGCCGGAAGAACTGAGCCCAGTGAAGGATGTGCGAATTGTGGACGTCGCCCCATCGGGCTCGGTTCTCGGAGCCGAGATCACGTTGGCGGACTCGACCGTGTACGTGGTCGACTTCAAGGATGTGGACGGCCTGAGGAATTGCTGACGGCACGCCCATCAGCTTAGTGACTCGCTTTGCGATCCGGCAGCAGGGTCCAGATATCGGGATCCTCCTGGCCGAGCGACCACGAGCAGAACCCCTGGAGGCCTCGATCTGCCGCCAATTGATAGCGGTCGCGAAACGTGTGCTGGTCAGTGTAGAAAACCCACTCGCGCAACTGGTCGCGGTAAAACCAAAAGAACGCCGTGTGATCGGCCGCATCCCAATCGGGCTTGACGGCGAATTCTTCGGCTAGTTGCTGGACGTCTGTCGACTTGATGGAGTCGCCGGTCAAATTCGGCCGCTCATCGCCGGTGGTTTTATCCGTGATGGGCGCCCCGGTGTACCAGTGGTAGCCGTAAAGCGGGATTCCGAGCGAGAGCTTTTCTTTGGGCACAAAATGGAGGGCGTAATCCAGGTTTTCGACGGTCCATTGCCAACCGGCAACGGGGCCGGGCATGGTCCAGCGGGTGTGCTGATCGTAGGTCATCAGGCAAATCAGGTCCACGGATTTGGCGAGGGCGGCCAGGTCGTACGCGCCGCGCCAGTCCGTGTACATCCACTTGGAGAATCCGCCATTGCCGGGATGGCCGGGCGCGTTGGGCACGGTGGCGATGGTGAGCTGGAGGCCCGCGTTGTGCAGCGTCTCGGCTGAACGCGCGACCACCGTGGTGAGGCCGTCGCGGTCAAGATATTCGAGATGTTCGAAATCGATCTGGAAGCCGATATAGCCGTGCAGCTTTGCCTCGCGGAGCAACGCATCGTTCATGCGCTTTTGCGCGGCCTCGCTGCCGGCCAAATTGTGAAACTTGGATTTGCCGAAGAGCGCGACGATGGGCATGACCGGCAGGCCCTGGTTTTGCGCGCTGGCGAGAACCATCGCATTGGGCGCGCCAGTGACCAGCCCGCTTTCATCCACGTTGTACCAGGCAGGCACGAGCACATCGATCTTACCCGAGTGGGCGAGGAACGAGCGCACGGAATCGGGAGCATCCGTCATGTAAAAGAGGGCCGACGGCGCGGCGCAGAGTGCAGGGCTGGCGAAAAGACAGATCAATCCGGCGAGAATGAAGCGACGCATAAGAAAAACCCTCACAGAAATCCGCGCGAGGTCTCTCAAAACCTGAATCTGTTCCTTTGGGCTTTCGTGGTTTCCCACCCTTTCGCCGGAAAAAAGGTGAAAGGATGGGGCACGGAATGGGTACAAAATCAAGCGGTCAGAGACCTAGAGACCGAGTGCGGAGCCTTGCTTGAAACTATAGTCGACCGGCGCGCACTACGGCGTCGCGCCGGTCAGCGATTTGAGCGGCGTCGAATCCTGGCTCAGGTCGTCTGTGCCGTTGAGCGGATCGCTTTCCGTGAGGCGCGGCTTGAGCGCACGTTCGAGATCGGAGATGTCGTAGTGGAGCAGTACGCCGGGAATCACATCCTCGGGCGCGCCGGTGGGCAGCGGCGCATCGAGAAGACTGCGATAGCTCGAGAGCACATGATCGACATCGATGTGGCGAATGCGGCGGTCGAGCACGCCCGCATGCAGCAGCACCAGACCCATGTGTCCGCTCGCTTGAGCCGAGATGCGCGCGGGATCGACATCCGCGCGGCTGGAAAGATAATCCATCGCACGGATCACGTCGTCGGTGCGCAAGCCCACCAGAGTGCGGCCCACCAGATCGGCGCGCAGGCTGAGCAGATAGAAGGGCCCGAGCAGCGGCGCCTTCATATCGTCGGTTCCCGGCGGCGAGGGACGCGGCGTGATGGCGAGAACCAGGTTGCCCTGCGCGGCGAGCGCATCAAATTTGGCTTTGTTGGCGCGCGCGATCGTGTCTGGCTCTTGAATGGAGTTGGGAACCACGATCAGAATCGCGGAATGCCGGCCAGCGCCCGTGGGAACGGCGAGGTCGGCCTGGAGATGGAGACCAGCCTCCGACGGGAAGGCGAGCGGTCCACTCTGCGCGGTCAACAAATCGGCCGCGAATTTTGTTGCGCCGGGTTTGGCTGCTGCGCCGGTGGAATCGCGAATCATCGATCCAAGGGCCGCAAATCCGATGAGGGGACGGTGTGCGGGAACGATGCGCACCGCGCGCTTTTTATTCAGGCTGAACACGGTGGCGCAGCCGGGAAAACTGGTGGCGACCTGGCCGGTTTGGGTCACTTGGAACGCATCCTTGGGCACCACGGTGAGCCAATCCGGTTTGGGGCGGGGAATTCCGCCTTCGGCGATGATGAGGTGATCAGGCTGAAGGTTGCGCTGGAAGAAGCTGACGATATCTCCCATGATGGGTTGCAGCGCGCCGTGGCCGCCGGGGCCGGTGATCCATTGCAACTTGGCGTTCGGAGAAACGCGATTCGTGGTGTCGGCATTGAGGGCCGGGACGGTGGGCGTGGGCGGAACCGAAGGCGGCGCACCAGCCATGATCGTGCCGGCGCTTGCGGGATCGAAGAGCGAGTAAAAGCGGCGAGATTCGATGACGCTTTCACGCGCGCCGGCAAAAGGAAACATGTCGGAGTAAGTGGAGAGCACGGCGTAAGCGCGCGGCGCGGCCAGCTCGATCCAATCGGGAAATCCCAGGCCCGAGGAGATGAAGCGCGGCGTCGATTGTTCGGCGTCCTGCGGGCCGAGCGCGGGCAGCAGCGCGTCGAATGAGGTGATGTAGCACGCCGTGCCGATTGCCGCGATGCGCGTGTCGAGCGCGCTGGTGAGCGCGGTGACGGTGCCTCCGCCGGAGCAGCCGACAGCGCCGATGCGAAGCGGATCGACCCCAGGAAGCGATTCGAGATAATCCACGCCGCGCATGGCATCCCAGATTTCGTACTTGGCGAAGGTTTCGCCAATGAGCATCGGCTGCAAGCTGGCTTCGCCGTGTTCACCAGTGGAGGCTTTGGCCAGCGTGGCTCCGGGCTTGTTGGGATTGGGATACTGCAGCCGCTCGCCCTGGCCGATGGGGTCGTAGGAAAGCACGATGAAGCCGTTGCGCGCGAAGGTCGCGGCCATGGGCGCATCGCCGGCTTTCCCTGAAGGACCGTGCCCCGGAGTCATCAGAATGGCGGCGCGTTTCCCGCCTGGCGCCTCGCCATCGGGGACATAGAGCAGCGCGGTAACAAAGAAATTAGGCTGGCTTTCAAACAACAATTTCTGGATTTGGAAGCCCGGGGCGCCGTTTTCGCCAGCCACTTTGGTCTCGCCCACAATTTTCGCGTGGAGGGGCGTGCGCTGAGGAAACGCGCCAATGAGCGCAAGAACCTGGCTGCGCACTTTCGCCTGGCGCGCTTCGGCCTGTTGTCGCGTATGGATGGCGGCAATTGCGGACGCGCGGCCGGCGGCATCTTGCGCCGCGATGCCGTCGAGGAACTCGTCGAGTTGCAAGCGGCCCTGATTCGCCGGATTGGCTGCCCGGTTGCGCGCCGCGGGCGCCAGGTTCTGGGTGGGAGCGGCGGACGGTGCGGTTTGCGCCGCGGCCGGGCCGATCGATGAAATCGCAAAGAGGACGAAAAGAACAGCAAAATGGGCTCGAATCATGTCTCTGCCTTGATACTCCATCGGCGCATGGTGGTCAACAGATTTCGGGCGTAGAGAGCGCGCATTCATTTAGGTCAGAGCGCGGGCCAGCCGGTATCCTGATGCGGAGATGGTTTGGCGCAAGGTGGTCGACATCTTCCGATGGCTTTTTGACGCGCGCCGCGGCCCGCGAGGCCGGCTGGTTCCGCGATGGATCTTTCTGCGCGCGCTCGGCCTCATTTACTTTTCCGCGTTTTACTCGCTGCTGTTTCAAATCAAAGGCCTGGTCGGTCCTGAAGGGATTTTACCGGCGGAGCAATACCTGGCCGCGGTTGCGCAACAGCTTGGCTTAGCGCGCTTCTGGTACGCGCCGTCGCTCTTCTGGATCTCGGCGAGCTCGGGCATGCTGATGGCGGTGACGTGGATCGGACTGCTGGCGTCGGTTGCGGCCTTCTGCAACCTGTGGCCGCGGCTCAGCTTCTTCATCTGCTTCCTCTGTTTTCTTTCGTTTGTCGGCGCATCGCAGGTTTTCTCGGGCTATCAGTCGGACGGCATGCTGCTCGAGGCCGGATTTCTGGCGCTGTTCTTCGCGCCGCCGGGGCTGATGCCGGGATGGGCAGAAAACCATCCGCCGGCGCGCGCCAGTTTGTTCCTGCTGCAGTGGGAGTGGTTCCGCATCTACTTTGAATCGGGCATGGTGAAGCTCGCCAGCGGCGATTCGCAGTGGCGCAATTTCACGGCTATGGACGAGTACTACCAGAACGGCCCGCTGCCCACATGGGTGGGGTGGTACGTCGAGCATCTGCCGCACTGGTTTCACGCGGCCACGGTGGCCGGAACGCTGGCGCTGGAACTGGGACTGGTTTTCATGCTGTTCTTTCCCCGGCGTGTGCGCTTGATTTGCTTCTTCATCGTCACGCCGTGGGAGATGGGCGTGATTCTGACCGCCAACTACACGTTTCTGAATTACCTGGTGCTTGCGCTCGGATTCCTGCTGCTCGACGACAAATTCCTGATGCGCTTTGTGCCCGCGCGCTTCCGCTCCAGCGAACCGGAAGCGACGCCCGAGCCGCACCTGGAGCCGGGAGACGATGAGCCGATCTCGCTTTTCGCTACGCGCGAAACGGACGCGGCGGCCGAGGCAGGGGCTGCGCACGAGGGGGAGCATTCATCAATCGTGAGCGGGCAGGCGATGCAGAGCCGCCCCGCTTTTTACTGGTGGGTGACGCGGTTGTCGGTGACGGCATTCCTGTTGATGTGGATTGCCTACGACACAACCGCGGAGATGATCGCGATTCCATTTCGCCGCTTGCGTCTGCCCGCGGAGCCTATCGAGGCCCTCGAGCCATTTCGCATCGCCAATCAGTACGGCCTTTTCGCGGTGATGACGCGCGGCCGCTATGAAATCGAATTTCAGGGCTCCAACGACGGCGTGAACTGGACTGCTTACGAGTTTCGGAACAAGCCGCAGGCGCTCGACGAAGCGCCGCGCATCTACGCGCCCTACCAGCCGCGGTTTGATTGGAACCTGTGGTTCGCGTCGCTGGGCGAGTGGCGCGAGAACGAAATTGTTCCGGTCACGGAGGAGCGGCTGCTGCTTGGCGACAACGATGTGCTGGCGCTGTTCCGCGGCAATCCGTTTCCGCAACTGCCTCCGCGATACGTGCGCGCGGTGCTGTGGCAGTACTGGTTTACTTCGATGGACGAGAAGCGCAGCACCGGCGACTGGTGGAGCCGCGAATCGCTCGGCCTTTATGCGCCGGAGCTGACCATGACCGGGGACGGCCGCTTTGCTGCGGTCGAGTGGCCCGAAGAATTGCCGCCGCACGACTGACAGGGACCAGGTGTCAGGTTTCAGGGATCAGGAGCGGTGAGATTGAGCCGGAGGACAATGAAACGATGAGCCGCGCTAGCGTGATCGGATCGGGCCCCAACGGGCTGGCCGCTGCCATCGTGCTGGCGCGGGCAGGACTGCGCGTGGACGTTTACGAGGCGGAATCCGAGCCGGGCGGCGCAACCCGCACATTGCCGCTCACGCTACCGGGATTTCTGCACGACTTCGGCTCGGCGGTTCATCCTTTTGCAGCGGGTTCGCCGTTTTTCAGTACGCTTCCGCTCGCGGAGCATGGATTGGAATGGATCCACGGCGACGCGCCGCTGGCGCATCCGCTCGACGACGGCACGGCTGTCGTTCTGGAGCGCAACCTGGCCGGAACCGAGCGCGCGCTGGGCGAAGACGGCAAGGCGTGGCGGAGCTTGATGCAGCCCGCGGCGGATCACTGGCAGGAATTTGCTCAAGATTCGTTGGGGCCTCTGGTGCGCATCCCAAGTCATCCATTGCGGATGGCGCGATTCGGATTGAGCGCGCTTGAGTCCGCGCAAGGTTTCGCTACGCGTCATTTTTCGAACGCGCGCACGCGCGCCTTGTTTGCGGGATTGGCAGGGCACTCCTGTTTGAGCTTCGACGAGCCGTTGAGCGCGACCGTCGGATGGATGTTCGGCATCACGATTCATGCGGCAGGCTGGCCGATACCGCGTGGCGGCGCGCGCGCCCTTGCGCAGGCGCTCACCAGTTATCTGCTATCTCTGGGAGGCGAAGTGCATACTTCGCTGCGCATCGATGCGGCGGCATTCAAAGAGCTCGAGGCAGGCAGTGAGATGGTGTTCTTTGACACCGCGCCGCGGCAACTGCTGGCGATTGCCGGCGACCGGCTCGGCGACGGCTACCGGCGCGCATGCGAGCGGTTCCAGCCTGGAGCGGGCGCATTCAAGATCGATTACGCGCTTGCGGAGCCGGTTCCGTGGCGCGCGCCGGAATGCCGCAAGGCCATCACCGTGCACCTGGGCGGAAGATTCGAAGAGATTGCCGCTTCGGAATACGCCGTCGCGCAGGGCCGCTGCGCGGAACGACCGTTTGTGCTGGCAGCCCAGCCCACGCTCTTCGATTCCACGCGCGCGCCCGAGGGCAAACATGTGCTTTGGGCGTATTGCCACGTGCCGAACGCGTCGGTGTTCGATATGACGGAACGTATTGAGGCGCAGATGGAGCGCTTCGCTCCCGGCTTCCGCGATTGCATTCTGGCGCGACACGTTTCCACGCCGGCTGGGCTGGAAACCATGGATGCAAATCTTCTGGGCGGCGACATCGGCGGAGGCGCATTGTCGCTGCGCCAGATGATTTTCCGGCCCACTCTGCGCGGCTATGCGACGGGCGCCAGGAATTTATATCTTTGCTCGGCTTCGACGCCTCCCGGCGGCGGCGTGCACGGCATGTGCGGCTTTCATGCGGCACGGTTGGCGCTGCGGGAACACAGTTTCTAGCTGCCAGCTTTTAGCCGCTAGCTCATCTTCGGTCGGCACAACGATTGCTCATATGTAGTGAGCGATCGGTTAGCCGCCCAAGCCCAAGGCAAGTTCGCAAAAAGCGGCCGCTTGCTGGAATTGCGCTATGCCTTCCCTGTTGCACAGCTCCAGCAAACGGCCTGTTGAGTTATCTACCCCTTGGAATGAGGTCTGCAGTACTACCCGCGTGCGTAGCTTTCGAGAGCCACGCGCGAGGGGATGGTGAGCGTGCATCCGTGCTGCGCCACCAGGTGATGGTTTTTGAAAATGCTCAACGTGCGCGTCACGGTTTCGCGCGAGGCGCCAATGAACTCGCCGATCTGCTCGTGCGTGAGCGAGAGGCGGCAACGCGCGGGGCGCTCGGGCTTCTGGCCTGGCTCGTCGCTCCACACCAGCAGCAGGCGCGCCAGGCGCTCGGGTACCGAGGTCGAGAGGCCCACCATGCGCAGTTGCTCGCAGGCGGTGTTGTAGGTGCGAACCATCTCGCGCGCCACCGACTGGTAGACGGCAGGATGACGAGACATGAATTGCAGAAAGACCTGCTGCGAGATGTGCGCGATCCTAGCCGGGTAGAGCGTGTCCGCGGTCATTTCATACGCACCGCCCGAGAGAGCGGAGGAAAGGCCCAGCACTTCGCCAGCCTTGGCGATGCGAAAACTCAGGCGGCGGCCGTCGGGCGAATTGATGGAGAGCTTGACCTCGCCATCGAGAACCACATAGATGCCGGAGGCCGGTTCAGTCTCGCTGAAGAGAACCATGCCAGTGGGATACGTGGAGGGCGCGAGCAGGTGCTCGAGATCGGCCAGAGCTTCGGCCGGCAACGATTTGAAAAAGTCACCCTTCCGGTAGGAAGGAAGATTCGCCTGGTTCGTCGATTCGTATGCTGTTTGCATTTCAGACCTCCGTGCCCGCTGGTTGAGAGTTTGTGCTTGCCACTTCTTCGGCAAGATACTGGGTCCATGGTGTGCCGCTGAGGATTGCGGCTCCGGTTTGGGAGTAAATGGTTTTCAGGATGTGAATTCCACCGGTGTCGGCAAAAGTTGTTTCCCGCAGATCGAGTGACAGTTTCTTTTGCGTGAATGCTGGAGCGTTCTCTTCCCAAAGACGGCGAAGTTCGTCCGCCCATGGTCCGGCAAGGCGCCCTTCCAGCTTGAGAACAACTGCATCCGATTTTTCTTCAACGGTGATTCTCAGCACTTGCTGGCTCGTCCTGCGCCATGCCAGTGATAAAGCACGGCGTGTGCCAAACTCGCGCGCCGGCGCGACCAAGGCGGTGGGGCGCTGAAAGCAAGGCAGTTAGATTTTTCTGGAGTCTCGCGCACGGGGCGACTACGAGCGATGCGTGACGAAGTGACGAAGGCGATATTTCGTCACGGAGACGATAGAAAGTCGCGAATGCCTCGCACGCACACTCACCGTCTATATGTAGTCGCCGCGCTCGATGCCGAGCTTTTTCATTTTGGAATTGAGCGTGGTGCGCTTGAGACCGAGGCGCTCGGCTGCGCCGCCGATTCCACCGATCACTCCTTTGGCTTCGCGCAACGCACGCAGAATGGTTTCGCGCTCGGCGGCCTCGAGTGTGGGGTTCGTGGATGCTGCCTCGTCTTCTTGCTCGTCGGGCATGGATTCGAGTTCGGCGAGCGGCGCGTGCAACACCGGCCCGCGCGTGAGGATGACGGCGCGCTCCAGAAAATTCTCGAGCTCGCGAATGTTGCCGGGCCACTTCCATGCCATCAGCGCATCCATGGTCTCCGGAGGGATGGTGTCAATGGTCTTGCCCATGCGGCGTGCGTGGCGCGAGACAAAATGACGCACCAGGATGGGAATGTCGGCGGTGCGGTCGCGCAGCGGCGGCGCAAAAACCGGAAACACTTTGAGGCGGTAAAAGAGGTCGCTGCGGAACTCCTTTTCCGCGACCATTTTGGCCAGATCGCGATTGGTGGCGGCGATGAGGCGCACGTTGATGGGGATGGGCCGCGTACCGCCCAGGCGCTCGATCTCGCGCTCCTGCAATGCGCGGAGCAGTTTCGGCTGCAGGTCGAGCGGCAGCTCGCCCACCTCGTCGAGAAAGAGTGTGCCCTCGTGCGCCAACTCGACGCGGCCGATTTTGCGTGCGATGGCGCCGGTAAACGCGCCTTTCTCGTGGCCGAAGAGCTCGCTTTCAAGCAGGCCGGCGGGAATGGCCGCGCAATTCAGCTTGATAAAGGTGCGCTCGCTGCGCGGGCTCAGGCGATGGATGGCGCGCGCCAGCAGCTCTTTGCCGGTTCCCGTCTCGCCCTGGATGAGCACGGTGGCATCGGTGGGCGCGACGGTCGCAATCTCGCGCAGGACGCTGCGCAGGCCGGTGCTTTCACCCACGATGTCTTCAAAACGATGCTCGAGATTGATTTCTTCTTCGAGATACTGCTTTTCCTGGGTGAGGCGATCGCGCAGCTCCGCGATCTGCTTAAAGGCCATGGCGTTGTTGACCGCCATGGCCACCTGTGCCGCCACCTGGCCCAGCATTTCGGCGTCGTGCTGCGAAAAAGCATTCTCGCGACGGCTGGCCACCGCCAAGGTCCCGAGAATTCTTTCGCGGTGGACGAGAGGAACCCAGACGCCCGATTGCATTCCCATCGCGGTGAGGTGCTGCACGGATTCGGGCGCGAAGGGCCAGCGACCGATCTGGTTGAGAATCACGGGCCGCCGCGTGCGAAAAGCCTGGCCGGCGGGAGAAGCGTCAGGATCGAGCAACACTTCGCCCGGCTTGGCATCGGCGTCGCCGGAGCCGAGAAACTGCACGCGCAGCTTGCCGGTAGGCTCGTCATAAAGCGCCAGCGTGGCGGCATCGTGCGGCACCATTTGGCGGATGCTCGCGGTGAACGCTTCGAGCAGCTTGCGAATGTCTACATTGACCAGCAATAAACTGCTCAGCTCGGCGATCACCGACTCCTGCGCCTGCTTGTGCGCGGTGACGTCGCGCGTGATCTTGGCAAAGCCCGTGACTGCGCCGGTGCTGTCGTGGATGGCCGTGATCACGACGTTGGCCCAGAAGCGGGAGCCGTCCTTGCGCACGCGCCATCCCTCTTCTTCCACGCGATGTTTTTGGATGGCCTGGCGCAGAAGCTCGGCGGGACGGCCCTGCTCCACGTCTTCGTGCGTAAAGAAACGCGCGTAGTGCAGACCCAGCACTTCTTCGGCCTTGTATCCCTTGATGCGCTCGGCGCCGGGGTTCCAGGTGAGGATGTGGCCGTCGCGGTCGAGCAGATAAATGCCGTACTCGCCGATGCTCTCGACGATGGAGCGCAGCCGTGCATCGTTCTGCCGCACAGCCTCCTGCGCCGCGCGTTGCTCCGTGGCGTCGCGGATGAAGGTCATCACGGCCGGGCCGTCGGCGGTCTGCATCGGCTTGAGCATGATGTCGACGGGGATTTCCGTGCCATCTTTGCGCAGGCCGAACAGATTCATGGCCGCGCCCATTTGCCGCGTGCGGGGATGGGCGCCGTAATTTTCACGATGACGGGGATGGATGTTGCGGAAGCGGGCCGGCACCAGCATTTCCACCGGCTGGCCGATCAGCTCTTCGCGCGCGTAACCGAATAGCTCCTCGGTGCGCGGGTTAGCGGCGCGCATCACGCCGTTTTCGTCGGAGACGAGGATCGCGTCCGGCGAAAACTCAAAGAGGCGCGCGATTGTGTTTTGGGCAAAACCTGGATGCGCGCGTTCCTGCGCACCCACGTGTTGCTCTGGGGAATCCGAGGGAGCCATTCAGTACTACCGACCTTAGCTGAAAGGTACTGCCCCGGACCACCCGCATGCAATGCCGAAGGGAAGAATTGTGGCCAAATGAGGCCGATGGAAGAGCTCTGGATTCAGGAGGGTCTTGCCTGCTCCGCCAGGTAGGCCAGCCACGCATCCATCCCCGCGCCGGTTTTGGCGGAGGTCTCAAAGATGCGGATGCCCGGCCGGATTTCGTTGATATTGCGGAGGGCCAGCTCGCGGTCGAAGCCGCAGGGCTCGGCGATATCCATCTTGGTAATCACCGCCGCATCGGCGGAGTTGAACAGGCCCGGATACTTGAGCGGCTTGTCTTCGCCTTCGGTCACGCTGAGGAGGGCCACGCGAATGCGCTCGCCCAGGTCGTAGCTCGACGGGCAGACGAGGTTGCCGACATTTTCGATGAAGAGATAGTTGAGACCGGCCAGCGAAACCTCCTGCCAGCCATCGAGGTGCTTGGCGATCATCTCCGCGTCAAGATGGCAGATGCCGTGGGTATTGATCTGGCGCACGGGCGCGCCGCTTGCGGCCAGCCGCCGCGCATCGTTGTCGGTTTCAAGATCGCCCACCAGGGCCGCCGCCTGCGCGCCGCGGGCGCGGAGTTCGCGCAGGGTCCACTCAAGGAATGCGGTCTTGCCCGTGCCCGGGCTTGAGACCAGGTTCAGCACCAGGACGCCGGCCGAGGTGAAGCGATTGCGCAGCCCTGCCGCCAGCTCGTCATTCTTTTTCAGAATTCCCTTCCGCAACTCGACAATCCGCGTTGTCATACCTTCTCCTCAACCGGATCCGGCGCGACCGGATCTGGTTCTTCCAGTTCAATCGATTCGATTTCGAGCTCGCGTCCCTGGCGCAGATCGGCGGCCAGCTCGCCGCACTTTGGACAGCGAAAACTTTGCACGCCTGCAATCTCGGCGTCGGCACCGCAGGCATCGCAATGCAGAATCACGGGCAATATATGGATGACCAGCGCCGCGCCCGCAAGCGGCGAACCTTCCGTGGCCAACTCCCAACAGAACTTGAGCGAGTCCTCGACCACCGACGCCAAAGCGCCCACGCGCAGCCGCACCTCTTTGACACGCGCGCCGGGATACGCGGCGGCCGATTCGGTGACCGACTCCACAATACTGGCCGCGATGGAAAGCTCGTGCATTGATGCCGTTTCTTCCTGAAAGATACTACGCCGCGGGCAGCTTTGGCTGTAGACGGGCGCACCGCCGCGGGCCGGATGAAAATGTAAGATGGAAACAAAGGATCTTCCCCGTGCCCGGAACCATCATGCACTCAACGCGCCTTGCCCTCAGCACACTCGCGCCCGAGACGTTTCAGTCGGAAATCCGCGCCATGACGACGGAGTGCGATCGCATGGGCGGCATCAACCTGGCCCAGGGCGTTTGCGATACGCCGGTGCCCGCGGTGGTAGAAGCTGCGGCCGCTCAAGCCATGCGCGACGGACAGAATATTTACACGCGTTGCGACGGCATTGCGCGGTTGCGCGAAGCCATCGCAGCCAAGCAACAGCGCGACTACGGCCTGAGCTATGATTTCGACCGCGAGGTGCTGGTAGCGTCCGGCGCGACGGCCGGCTTGCATGCCGCGGCCATGGCGCTGCTCAATCCCGGCGACGAGGTGCTGGTGTTCGAGCCGTTTTACGGCTACCACGTGAACACGCTCAAGTCGCTGCGCGTCAATCCTGTTCTGATAGCGCTGGCCGAACCGGATTTCCATCTCGACGGGGACGCAATGCGCGCGGCGGTTACGCCGCAGACGCGCGCAGTGCTCTTGAATACGCCGGCCAATCCCAGCGGCAAGATTTTTTCGCAATCCGAGCTCGAGCAGGTTGCGGAGCTTTGCCGGCAGCACGATTTGTTCCTGATCACCGATGAAATTTATGAGTATTTCGTCTACGATGGCGCGCGGCACATTTGCCCGGCCACGTTGCCCGGCATGCGCGAGCGCACGATCGTGATCTCGGGCTTCAGCAAGACATTTTCCATCACTGGCTGGCGCATTGGCTACGCGACTGCCGATGCGCGATGGATGCCGGCCATGGCGCACTTTCACGACCTGACGTACGTGTGCGCGCCTGCACCGCTGCAGGTGGGCGCGGCTGCGGGACTCGAGCAGTTGCCGCCGAGTTTTTATACGCAATTGGCTACCGACTATCAGGCCAAGCGGGAAAAGATGGCGGCTGCGCTCGAAGACGCGGGCATGAAGCCGACCGTGCCCGCGGGCGCGTATTACATCATGGCCAGCGCCGAGCGCCTGCCCGGAAAAACCGCCGCGGAAAAGGCGCGATACTTGCTCAAAGCCACCGGCGTGGCCGCCGTCGCGGGATCGGCATTCTTCCGCCCCGGCCGCGGTGAGAACCTGCTGCGCTTCTGCTTTGCCAAGCAGGACGCGGAGCTGGACGAAGCCTGCGCTCGCCTGCGCAAGCTGTGACGGCAGTTACGAATTCGCAATCATTTCTTTACTGCGCCTGCGCAGCCAGCCATTGCGTCAGGTTCGGCTCTTGCAGTTTGCGCAATTCGATGCAGCCATCGATGCGCTCGAGGGCGTGCCTGACATACGAGCTGGCGGCGGGCACCGGGTGACTCGCAAAAAAGGTCTTTACGTCGTCGCGCGCCTCGGCGGAGCAGAAGGTTCCCGTGCCCGACACGAAGATCTCGCCCATCTCGGGCGTGAACTCGGTTTGCACTTGAACCCAATGTGCTTTGATGAACTTCCAGGTTGCGTCGCGGTTTTCAGGAGTGTGCATGGCGATGTTGAATTGGATGGCCGAATCCTGGTTGTGAACCTTCGAGGAGATGGAATACTCGAGGGCGCGCTCGAGCAGACCGGGATTTCTGAAGGTGACCAGCTCGCGCAGCGCGACGTCCCTCAACTCGGGATCGTTCGAGGTTTCGTAGATCCTTTCGAGTTTGTCGAAGAGCGCCGCGTCGCCGTTCTCGGCGGCGACGTCGAGCGCGGTCTGTCCGAGAGTGGGATCGACCGAGGCCGGATTGGCCAGATATTGGTCCGCGATGCCGCGCGCCTGTGCTTCTAAATCGGCATCTTTGCCGTAGTCGGCGAGGACGCCGAAGAGATACGCGCGCAAATCGCGCTGGTTCGGTGTGTCGCTTGCCGAGGCGCTGCCGAGGCGGGCATACACAGGGACAAAGGTCCGCCGAAACCATGCGGCGAGCGCGTCGCGCTCCTCTTTGGTTGAGGCCACGCGGCCGATTATGACGCCCACGTTGTCTACGGCGTTCGAGAGAACATCGCTGCCGGGATCGGAGTTGAGCGCAGACACCAGGGTGAGATAATCGCCGACCGTGGCCTTATCGGCGAGCACTTGCGCCCACTCGTCGCCGGTCAGGCTGATGCGCTCTTCGGGAGAGAGGCCGGTTTCAACCTGTGCCACAAGCGCGGCGTACTGGGCGGGCGTATACGCACTGCGGTAGTATCCCTTGCCGCCCGCGTTGGCGAAGAGGATTTTCGCGGCCGGCGCCGCCAGCGACGTCGAGGAGGGAGTGAGGACCTGGCAATCCTGATTTTTCGCAGCCGCTTTGAAGCAGACCGGCAACGTCCATTTCTGTTTGGGATCGGGTTTGATGCCGGGGCTGAGGAAGAAGCGCGACTGCGCGACCGGGACCAGGGCGGCGGCGGGAGAGCCAAACGCCAAAATCGGCGCGCCGGGTTGCGCCACCATCGACTCCATGATCTTGTCGACCGGCTTGTGGCTCACCTGGGTCTGCGCGTTCCAGAAATCCTCGGCAGTGGCGTTTCCATATTCATGCGCGGCCAGGTACGCGTGCACGCCCTTGCGGAAGGTTTCCTCGCCAAGATAGTTCTCGACCATCAGCAGCACGGCGCCGGCCTTGTCATAGGCGATGGCGTCGAACAACTGATTAATCTCATCCGGCGTGTCAGCGCGGGCGCGGATAGCGCGGGTGGTGGGTTGCGCATCGGTATTGAGCGTGCGCTGTTCGTCGGCAGCGACATACTGCGGAATGTTCCATTCAGGATGCATCGCGGCCGTGCATTTGGTCTCCATCCACGTGGCAAAGCCTTCGTTGAGCCAGACGTTATCCCACCACTGCATGGTCACCAGGTCGCCGAACCACTGGTGCGCCATCTCATGAACAATGTCGATGACGGCGTTCCTTTGGGTGCGAAAGGAAGCGGTCTTGGGATCGAGCAGGAGGTCGGTTTCGCGGAAGGTGATGGCGCCGAAGTTTTCCATGGCGCCGGCTTCGAAGTCGGGAATGCCGATGAAGTCGAGCTTCTTGAGCGGGTAATGAATGCCGAAGTAGTTGTCGTAATAGTGCAGCGCGAATTTGGCGACATTGAGCGCGAAGGGCGTTAGCGCAACCTTGTCGGGCGTGGAGCAGACACGCAGGGCCACGCCGTCCTGCTCGCCGCTGGTGCATTGAAAATCGCCCACCAGGAAGGCGACGAGGTAAGTAGACATTGCGGGCGTAGTCTCAAAGGTCACAGTATGATGCTTGCCATCGGGAAGCCAATCGCCCGCACCGTCCACATCGCGCTCGATCGGAGTATTCGAGATCGCGGTGTCGCCTTTGTCGATGGTGAGCTTCACGTCGAACGTGGCCTTGAAGGCCGGCTCGTCAAAGCAGGGAAAGGCGCGGCGTGCGTCAGTGGATTCGAACTGCGTGACGGCGTAGCTGCGCTTCGCGGTCTTTGAAAGATAGAAGCCGCGCAGCTCGTTGTTGAGGGTACCCGTGAAGTGGAAGCGCAGAGTCGCATCGCCCGCAGGGATGGTCTTTGCGAAGGTGAAAGTGGCTTGCTGCTTGCCGGGGTCGAGGCTCACCGATCCCTTCTCCGTTACGCCTTTCATGGAAATGATGACCACGTTCTCAATTCTGAGCTCGATCGCATTTAGCGTAATGGCGTTGGTGGGTTGCTTGATGTTGATATCGATCACTTCGAAGCCGCTGAAGGTGGCGGCCTTGAGATCGGGCATGAAATCCAGCGAATAATGCGAGGGAATGACGTTGTCAGACAGGCGCTGCGCCCGCGCTGCGTTAGAAGAGCCGAGAAGAAGACAGAGGATTGCGGCATAGGCGCAACGAGAAGCGCCATATGAGAAGGAGTTGCAGCAAAGTTTCATCAGGTTCCTCGTGAGGATGAGCGGAACGGCAGGGCAACTGCCCTGCACAATTTGTTCCACCCCAATATTGTAAGCAGATCTTAGAACTGGTCGCATCAGCGGCTTGGGGCGGTGAAGAAACTTCCATCAGGGGCTGAGACCCCGCGGTTTATGCGCCTTTCACGGCACGGTTAAACAGGCTGTTACGAAACTCAAAATCGAGGCCACATTTTGGGTGCGATCATCTTGCCGAACCCAACATCTTGTGGTGAATTTTGAAATTCCTCGAGTTTCGTAACAGCCTGTAAAGCCGTG